>Ga0163154_10001101_pt1 | contig 42074 bp, 32 predicted proteins | sample OliLakLV19MP9P1_FD_148649 | JGI IMG/M metagenome (GOLD analysis project Ga0163154, IMG submission 148649) | Freshwater microbial mat bacterial communities from Lake Vanda, McMurdo Dry Valleys, Antarctica - Oligotrophic Lake LV.19.MP9.P1 | ecosystem: Environmental > Aquatic > Freshwater > Lake >... | reverse complement strand
GGAACAAAAGCTACACAATGAACCTTCAGCACAGAGCCCCAGCGTTTCTTTCTAAAACATTACCACTTTAAAATACTGCGGTTAAATGAGCAGGATTATTTATTTTACAAGCTCAAATGAAAAAGTATTTTCTTCTGCTACTGTTTTTTCCTGTTCGTTTTTTAAGCGCACAGCCGTTTGATGAAAACAGGCTGCTGCAAATGGTGAGCAACAGTGATGAAAAAAAGATTGCCCAAAACGATTCCAGTTTACTGGCATGGTACCAACATGGGGGCGATGAAGAAAAAAAGCAACTGCTCCATTTCTTTTCAAAAAATGCGGCCAGTACAGACAATTATACTGCTGCCCGTTGCCTGGCCTGGAAGGGCGTGGTAATATGCCGGCCACCTTTTAATGATATCCCTGAATCATTTATAGTAATGCAGCAGGCCATAAACCGGGCTGTGGAAAGTGGCGATGACTACCTGATGCTGCAGTGTTTTGAAATGTATGCCTACCACAGCATGTGGGCAGGAAAGCCGGAGACCGCCCTTTTTTATTTTCTTAAATCAGGTGAGTTAAGAAAAAGTATCGGCGATGACCTGCTCTTTGCCAAAAACGTAAGTTTTTTTGGCAGCACGGGCGATTTGCTGTTTAAAATGCAGGAGTACGCACAAGCCATTCAATACATTGAAATGGGTATTCGCTTGCCTGGCCAGGGAAAAAATCCGCATACCGCTTCACTCAATACTCTGGGGCTTGCATTTCAGCGGTTGGGCAAAAGCGACTCGGCAATGTACTGGTTCAATAAAAGTATGGAAACCGCAAAAGCCAATGGCGATACTTTATGGGAGGCCATTGTAAAGGGAAATATTGGCGCTTTGTATTTTGACCAGGGACAGGATTTAAAAGCACTGCCATTGTTGTGGAGCGATTACAATATCTGTATCAAAGGGGAAATAAACAATGCCGGCAATACACTGCATCGAATAGCGCTTATTTATCTTCGCCAAAATAAAACAGACAGTGCCCTGTTGCTTGCAAAAAGGGCTTACCAGATTGTAGCCGGATTCACTCCTTATAATGCTTCCTTTGTAAGAAATGCCTGCAAAGCCATGAGTGAAGTGTACAAAAAGATGGGCCAAACAGACAGTGCTTTTTTTTATGCAGACAAATATCACTACATCAAAGATTCTATCAATTTGTCTGTGGCCGGTAACCGTGCAGATGTGGTACAGACAAAACTGGATTTTGAAAAGACAAGCAACGGTATCAATGTATTAATCCGGGAAAAGCAAAACGAAAAAACCATTCGCAATCTTTTACTTGCCGGTATACTGCTGCTTGTCGTTACCGGCTGGCTGTATTTTCGCTGGCAGCGGCAACAGTATTATGTCAGGCAATTGCAATTGCAGCATCAAAAGGAAAAGATGGAGACTGAAGTGGAAAACGCCACACAGCAACTGGACAAATTTACCCAGCATCTGGTAGATAAAAATATGCTGATTGAGAATTTACAACAGCAACTGCTGCAACAAAACCTGCAGGTGAATGAAGAACTGCAGCAACAAAAAATCCTTACCGAAAACGACTGGTTACGCTTTAAAGAAATGTTTGAAAAAGCCAATCCCGGTTTTATGGCGGAGTTGCAGGCTGCGGCACCGGGTATCACTACTGCCGAAATAAGGCTCGCCGCTCTGATCCGTCTAAATCTTGGTAATAAGCATATGGCCTCCATGCTTGGCATTGGCGCAGATGCCGTTCGCAAAACAAAAAGCCGCCTCCGCCAGCGCCTCCAGATAACCTTGGAAGACGGGCTGGAAGAATACATAAAAAGCATCCCAACTACTACAGCTGCATAATTTCCGCCGGAAAACCTTCACTCAGCATTAAAATAGGTATTGATTTATGTTCAAGCTATATCCTGTAAGTACCGTTAGGCGGGCCTTGTGGGTTTTGCACATTTTTATATTGGGTTTAGTATAATTTATTGCCTGCTATTGAGTGACATACTAAAACTTATTAACTGAAAAATAATCGGAACAGGATATGCCCGACAAATAATTTCCAATCAAAATAAACTACCTTTTATCCATTAACTATCAACCATAAACTATTAATTATTCCGCTCAACTTTAAACCTTAAACCGATAAACTTTAAACTATTCTTTCCCTGTCACACTTTGTCGCACCCCTTGTCCCGCAATGTCCTGCCCAAAAATAGGAACCCTTTTATCGCCATGCTACTTTCATGCTGTCAATAAAAACACATGCAGGCAGAACGCAGTTATAAAAATTGTACCGCAGGAGCTGTACTCATCATTGCGCTGGCAGTATTGGTTTACCTGGTGCTGGAAAGCCGGCAACGCAGCAATCAAATTGACAAGGCATTGAAGCAAATTCCATCCACCATAAAATAATTGATCATCACTAACTCTTCTTTTATGAAAAGAAATCATCTACTGCTTCCGGCATTATTGGCCGCTTTCTTTTTTACGGGGAAAGCTACCGGGCAGGTAACCAACAGCAATTTCAATTACCTGCTGCAGTTTAAACAATCGGGTAACTGGGGTTTGGGTATCAATGGACAAAGCCTTAATTTTTATTCGGTAAATGATACCGACAGCAGCGCCGCTTACATTACCCCGTTTCCAACGCTTTGCTATTATTTTATTCCGTTTATCGGGCCGGAAGTAACGCTGAACCTTTTAAGCACCCAGGTACAGGGGACCTACAATACCACGGATCTTTCTATCCGGGGTTTTTTAAAATCGTCTCCAGCTATCATTACCCCGGCTTGTAAATATTCAACCAGTACCCCCAATTTCATAGATGATGTAGTGATGTTTGAAAAGGGTTTCCTGTTAGCAGACCCTACTAAAACGTCCAAAACAGCTAATAACTATGCAGAATTTATTTTGCCACTTACTGCATCTGGTACTGCAAGGTTCAGGGATTACTGGCGCTATGGTAACGGAGATGATTTTGCAGCACCGTTAAAGTTTGGTGTTATCAATGGAGATACCACTTTAAAGCATGTCAATAATAATTATGGCTACCCTTACAATGATACGGCAGGTTATGCATTGTATGGATACCGCAATGCGTATACTTCCCTTGCTAACAATGCATTCAGCAGTGCACCGGATGTGGTATATACTTTCGACCTTGGTGCATTGTCGGTAATAAACATCAGCACCAATAACCCGAAAACCAATTTTGATACAAAAATTCACCTGGTCAGGATAACGGGTAACAATGCATCTGCTTATACTTTAATCAAAACAAATGATAACCTAAGTGCCGCTGTAAAATTTTCGCAAATCACGGATACTTTATGTGCAGGTACTTATGGCATCATTATAGAAGGTACAACCAGTACCGATAAGGGAATATTTGAATTAAGTCTCAGCACACAGGGATTTTCCAGCCAAAGCGGTGGAAGTATTGAAGAGGGATACACTGTTCCAAAACCACAGGAACTGTTTCCGTCATATATTAACAATGTTACCAGACCGGCAGCTTTTCCTGCCAGTTTTATTAAATCCATTTCATGGGAGAAAAGTGATAACAATGGCAATTCATGGACAGCAGCAATCAATAGTAAAGACTCTGTTGGATATATATTACCGGCATTAAACAGCAGTACGCAGTTCAGGCGGGTGTACAATGTTTGCGGGACTAAATTTTATTCCAATGTTGCCAGCATTAAAGTAGTGAATCCAAACGGAGCCATTTCTGGAAAAGTAAAAAGTATCAGCGGGGCAGGGGTAAACGGTATCGAGATCTCGGTATATAAAAACGGTACCAGCCTTTCCGGAAGCCCTGCCAGCTTTGTGTATAAAGATACCACCGACGACCAGGGTAATTATTCTGTACAACGAATTTATTACGGCGATCCTTCAGAAAATTTTTCTACGCAATTTGTAGTAAAGCCATACCGGCTCAATCATAAATTTGACAATGACTCTTTAAGGGTAACGCTTACCAACGTTATCCCACAGCTTTCGGCAGTTGATTTTACAGATTCTACTGTGTACAGTCTTAGTGGCAAAGTTTACCAGGAATGCAGCGTCTGTACCAGCATTACCGGCACTAGCGAAATGCAAACCTGCCCACTGGATAGTGTACGGTTGTCGAGCAATGTGGCAGGTGTAATACCAGTGCTAACCGGCTATTCTGAAGACCTGCTGGAGTATGGACGCTATGCTTTATCCGTTCAAAACCCGGGCAGTTATAATATTACACCACAGTATCTCAATCATTTATTTTCTCCACCGGTAAGAAGCCTGCAGGTAACGGGTGATGTTGTGAATGTGAATTTTAATGACACAAGCACCCATGTTATCAGCGGAAGGTTAACGGCAGGCTGTGGTGATTATATTGGCACAGCAGTATTGGAGTTTACGGATATTTTACCAAATGATTTGCAAGGCAATTCCCGAAGTTCCTGTTTTAGAAAAAGGGTAACCACTACTGTTGGTTCCGGCTTTTATTCCATCCGGCTACCGGCAAGAAAATACAAAGTAAGGGTCGTGAGTTTTAATGCAACAGCCGACGTTGTTTCACCAGATCTGCTCGCTTTTTTTGATACCTCTATACCTAAAGATTCTTTGATAAGAAATATAACGGAAAGGGATACCATACTCCATTTAGTTTACCAGCGGCTGCCGGTGATGGTGCTGGAAGGGTTGGACAATGATTGCAACCGGGCACCTGCAGATTCTTCCTTTGCAGTGATTCCACAAGGCGTAACACGGAGTTTTTTGGTAAAGCTTTACCAGGGGCCTGCCATAAAAGCCTGCCCGGTTAGCGATACCACCCTGGTGATTAATACCAACATACAGCAGGAAGACAACAGCGAAGCGATCACCATGGCAACCGTTGCCGGGGTAGATACAGTGAAATTAAAAGCAGGCACGCCCAATATTGTGTATCCATTTTACAAACCGCTCAACATCCAGTTTACGGATGTGTTTGGAAGAAATGTACAGGTGAACAAAAATGTGGTGGTAACCGGGTTAAAAGCCAATATCGGTTCCTTTGCCACCGTATCGCCTGAGATACCGCTGATGGTATTGCATGACCCTCCCGGCGATAACAGTTTTAGTTTTTGGGAAACCAGTAAAACAAATGAAACGGCTATGCGCTTTTACACAGCGGCCAATACCAATGCAGGTTTATGGGGAGAAGTAAAAATCGGCACCTCCCTAATAACCGGACTTGGCGTAGCAACAGAAACCTCTGTTTGGGGAACCATCCGTGGATCAATAGATGTGGGCACCCGGAAGAGTACAGATGCGGAAACCATCCTGACAACAACTACAACGCAAAACTTCTCCACTTCAGATAATTCCACAGTAACCGGCTCCGGCGGCGATGTATTTATAGGCGCTGCATTGAACCTGAAATATGCGGTAACCAATGAAGTAAAATATACACCACCCTGCCAGCTAACCCGGCAGGAAAAGCTGATGATTGCCAATGATGGCTTTGCAACACAATACATCTATTCTGAAAGCCATATCCGGAATACGCTGTTGCCAACCCTGGTAACGTTTAGGAATAACCCAGGAAATACAACTGCACAAACAAATAATTACATCAACCAGGTTGCAGTATGGGAGCAGGTGCTGGCTAATAATGAAGCCAATAAAAGAAGGGCAGTATTTGATAAGAATATATCTTTTGACGGCAGCGCAGGCCCCATCACTTCCACTACTACTACCAGCAGTACCAAAAACAGTACAATAGAATTTACCTTGGAACTGGATGCACAACTGGCGCTGGAACTAGGCTTTGAAGCAGCAGGAAATGGTGTAAGCGGTGGTGTAAACGTGGGCTTTAAAATGGAAACGGGTAACAGCCGCACCAATACTACCACTGCACAAACCACCATTGGATATACCCTGGATGATGACGATGACGGCGATTTCTTTTCTGTTGATATTAAAAAAGACCCGGTGTACAATACCCCTGTCTTTGAACTGGCAGCAGGTACTTCCAGTTGCCCCAATGAAGCAGGTACACAGCCCCGTGATGAAATGCAACTGGTGGCACCTGTACCTGTAGTAAGTGGCATTGCACCAGATGGTGAGGCTGAATTTATTTTGCAAATCAGCAATACCAGCCAAAGCGGCGAACAGCGTACCTATGATCTGTCCTTTGTACAAGCCAGCAATCCTAATGGTGCGGTGGTAACCATTGGCGGCAGCCCGGTGATCGTACCCATTTCCTATACCATCGGTTACCTGGGGCAGGTACAGGTGGTGGTTAAAGTAAGAAGGGGCGCCTCCAATATTTTTTCTTACGAAGGGTTGCAGTTTACACTTACAGACAATTGTGGTGGCGATATTGTAAAAACGGTTTCGCTTTCTGCCTTTTTTACCAGCACCTGCAGTAATATTATTTTAGCTGAACCTGAAAACAATTGGGTGAACAGCAGTTTTGATAACAACCTGTTACCTGTGGTATTTAAAGGATACAACCTGAATAATTTAACCAGTGTTACCCTGGAATATTCTAAAGCGGGATTGAGCAATTGGGTGGAAGGGTTTACCAGGCCGGCAGCACAGATCAACAATAGCAGCAATGGCACATTGGTAAACTGGAACATTGCAGGTATTGCGGATGGCGAATACAATTTACGGATGAAACTCAACTGCGCTAGCGGTGTGGTATATAGTGAAAGGGTAACGGGTATCATCGACCGCAAAGCACCGTTGCTGTTTGGCCGGACACAGCCAACGGATGATAATTTTATAACCGGTGATTTAATTTCTGCCGATTACAATGAAAACATTGACTGTAGCAACATCACCAATTACAATGCAGAACTGAAAAAACTTTCCGACGGGCAGTCAATAGCCATCCGGCTGGGCTGCTATCAAAATAATATTGTGATTGTACCGCTTTCAGATATTATGACTTACACCGGCGACAGTATGCAGGTAACATTAAGGGGCATACCTGATATTTATGGCAATGTAAAAACTATCAACGATACATGGAAATTCATTGTAGGCAGCTTTGTGCCGGCTGCAGGTAATACTGCACTTAAATTAGTAAGCAGTAACTCCAGCATCGCAGAAAATTCCGGCGACAGCATCGTATATACTTTTAAGCTGCCGGCCAATGCACCCAACGATATCCGGGTAAATTACGTGGTATCCGGCAACAGTGTTTGGAATACAGATTATTCTATCAGTTACGCACAGCCGCCTACATCGGCCACAAGTTTCAATGGTTCGCAGGGCACTGTCATTATCCGGCAGGGAACAAAGTCATCCAACATAAAAATAAAGCCAATAGCCAATACACAATTTGCGCCCAACAAAACCATCACCCTTAGCCTGGCCGAAGGAGGTGACTATTTACTGAGCGACACGACCGCTGCAACAGGCACCATTGTAAATGATGATGTGCAAACGGTGTACACTTTTACCGGGGATGGTAATTTTTCTAATGCCGCCAACTGGCTGAATAATATGGTGCCGCTTTACAACTTACCAGTGTCTGATGAAATTATCATCAATCCTGCAGGCAGTGGTGAATGTTTTTTAAACGTTCCGCTAAGAATGAGGGCGGGCGGAAAACTGACGGTGATTGCAGGGAAGAATTTCAGGGTAAATGGAAATGTGAGGGTGGCGAATTATTAGAAGGATGGAGGAGCGGCAGTAAGTATTGATATAAAACCAGTTAAGCCAGGTATATATCAACTATACCAGTTTATGCCCCGCCACAGACTGTTGCAGTGAAATGCCAAAGATCCATATATACCGCATAAGGCCTTGCGGAGGTTTTGTTTAGCCTCGCTACTAATTTTTGACCACGTTTAATAAAAACTTTTAAGGAAGTGGCGGTATGATTGTTAGCTGAGAATATGCCGGATTCGCTGTATGTTGGCGGAATACTTAAGGGGTTGTTGAGCGAATATTCTGCCGCATTGAGCCAGGCATTCACCGCCGGGTTATTGTTCCCGGAGTCTTTTTTCATTTTATCCTCGTATTTCTCCCTTACAGTTTTTTTACTGAATACACCCGAAATTAAAGGGTTACAGGATATTTGAACAAGAGCCAGCATTAAAAAGCCAACAAGGCCGGATGATAGTTTCGTCATGTGCTACTATCTACGCAAATCCTGCGCCGTCAATAGCCAAATATTTATTAAAGTACAAACCAGGTTGCAGATCGGCCCCCTAATCCCCCAAAGGGGGACTTTGGACCTTGATACTTTATGCTGCTTTTATTTTTTGAAGGATGGGATTAATTTTTTTCGAGCACTTTAAATAATCAGGAAGTTTTACTGGTTCGCCCTTTGGGGGCGGCGGAGGCTTAAAGTTTTTCAAATCCGGGGATTAGTGTCTTTCAATAAAAACAGTATTCAATAGCGAGGTTTTGCCATTACTGTTTTATTGTTTGAAGTGTATAATGTGAAAAACCCGCTTGGAAAAATCTTTAAAAAATCGTTATCTTCCTATTTACACTTTTTGCTTGGTGTGCCTCCTTTAAGCGGTTGTAGTAATAAAACTGGAACGTTAATAGGATTTAAATCTTATTATTCAAATTAATCGACTTTAAACATGTTAAGATAATTTGTGGACATCGGTAAATACCTTCTGAATTCTAAGCCATAAAGTGGCTTGATAAATTCATTTAAAAAATATACTTCTCCATTCTTTTTATTGAGATTAATTAAAATATTTTTTGCCTTATCAAAATCTTTTCTTCTGTCAATACCAAAATGACGCATCTCACCCCTATATGCATAAGCCTTCGCAATAGTAATAGGATCATGATCGGCCCTAGTTTTAATGATATTAGTACATAATTCTAAAACCTCCGGTTCCGCTTTATCATCTTCTACATCCAAATTGTTCCTACGCAAAATATCAAGATATAAGTATCTTAAATCAATATCATTCTTATCTTTTTTCAAAAGATTGTTTATCCATTTTAATAATTTTTCGGATTCATTTTTTTCGGCCTTGGCGTAATATGTATCATACAGTTTATCTATTTCCATACAACTTGAGTTTTATATTAAAAAAATTTGTTTTAAGGCTAACTGAATATTTAATTAACTATCCGCCTCCATCTAAAATAACTTCTTTTACAAGTTGTTCAAAATATTGGCTGTCCACACCACCATTTGGATTTTCTTCTGTTATGATTAAAATTTTATCATTACTATTCTTTGCCTTTGTATGCAAGACAAATCCATCATTTAGATAACTAGTTAATTTCTTTTCCCATTTCTCTCTGTAATCTGTTTTGTTCATCATACCTAAATGTTCCCAATAGAATTTTTTCCCAGTTACTAAATTCTCTATCGTAAAGTCAGGCTTTACCGTTCTTGCTGTGTTGTAAAACTTCAATTTGTCCTCGTAAGCGTAAGAAATTTGCTTTTTATATTTATGCAAGCAGTTTGCAATTATAACTTCGTTTTTACTTAGCATTGGTTCTCCTCGCTCACTTATGTTTACATATCTAGCATCGTACCATTTTTGTTTTAGTTGTCGTACTTCGGGTAAATGAAACAAATCTGTAAATCTTCTTGCTGTTGAAGAAGCATCAGTTGAAGCAAGTCTAATGAAATCTCTAAAATCACCTTGATGTAGAATGATAATTTTATCCTCTTGCCTTGTCAATGCAGTGTATAGTAATTCACGACTTAGAATTGCCCCTTTTGATGGAAGAACGAAAAATACTTTTTTAAATCCGCTGCCTTGCGATTTGTGAACAGTAATTGCATATGCTAATTCAAAAGAATATTTTCCATCTTCTTTTAACTGGTCTGCCCAAAAGACATAACTGTAACCTTGTTGCGTTGAAAATGAAATTTCAATGTTTGGTTCTCCTTTCCCTTTTCCATTTGCTCCACGAAACTCACCAGTCATTATGCCAATCTCTCCATTGGCGATATAATTAAATGCTTCTTCTTTTTTGTTTGTTGGCTTTATCCATTGCCAATTTTCCCAACGAGTATTTTTTAAATTTATAACTTTATCTCCGTAAACAATATTGTCATTCCCTTTGGGTTTTGCAATTTTACGTTTCTGAAAATAATTTGAATCTTTGGGTTGAACATTTAACGCTAACTCAATAAAGTTTTTCCGATAAGTTGATTGAATAAACTTGTTCACCTCTTTCACTCCATAACCATAGCCGTTTACTGGCGAAATTATTTGCCAATTTTCAATTACTTTTTCTGCATAGTCATAATTGAAATATTGATATTCGCCAATGTCTTTAGCCCCAATGGTTCGGTTGAATGATTTGCAAATGTCATTCTTGTCTAACCCTAATTCGGTTTCTAAAATCTCTTGAAACTTTTTTCTGAAATCATCGCTTTCATACCACTTCTCTAAGCGAATGTGATTAGATTTAATTTCGTCAGCAGCCAGTGAATGAAAAGTTTCAATATCTTCTTTAGTTGGTTCATCGCCAAAACATTTACTTAATGCAACATCCCAACGCTTATCCTTTTGTTGTGCCTGCCTCCTTATTTGTCGTAACTCTGCATATGCAGGTGCTGAATGTATTTTTGCATTTTCAAAAGTTGTTGGCTTTAATTGTGAAACAATGTCAACAAATGGTCTGCCTGTTCCTATCGGTGGAAGTTGCCTGTAATCACCCACTAAAATAATTCGGTCAACTGGCCCTAGAGCATCAAACAAAGATGCAAGTTGTTCTTCTGTTAGCATAGAAGCTTCATCAATTATTATATTTCTTGCTCCAGAAAATTTTGCTCCATCTTCTTTAAGAAGATAATTACCAGTAAAAGCATCGTACCTGTCAGGATAAAGAAATTGGGCTAATGTTTTTGCATCATGTCCGAGTTTTACCCTCGCTTTTCCAGTAGGAGCTAACTTTAAAACACCGCCTCTTTTTATTTCTGGAATCTGCTCAAAGATTTCAAGTAAAGAAGTTTTTCCTGAACCTGCTGGACCGATTAATACAGAAAATCTATAGTTTGTCAAAATTCTAAGAGATTCTGCCTTTTCTTCCCTTGCTAATAATTCATCCGCATAATCTGCTCTTGTTTCATCAAGTGCTGGAAATTTAGGATAGTTGTTTACTTCACCCAGCCAGTCTTTTTCAATATTTAAAGGTTTACTTACAATCTGGCCAATATTTAATCTTTGACGTATGATAATCTTAAGTTCAATCAGTCTCTTTAGTTTTAAGAAATGAAACTTACTTTCCTTGCTCGGTAGAATTGATTCTATTTCTTCCCTAAAAAAATCTTCTTCTGTTTGTGTAGTTAAAATATCTTCATCAACTGGAAATGGTTCGTCCATTGCTTTTGCTTGCAATCTGTCCAACACATCATTGAATGGAAGTAGTGAGTGTCCTTCTGCTGCCGCTTCTTCCATTATTGAAACTGCAAATGCTCTAACTCTTCTTTCATCAAGATTATCAGTAAGTGCAACGCCTTGCTTCAATGGAAAAGCATCACGAATTTTTTCTGGAGGTAGCACAAGTTTATCAATTTGCCTAAAAGAAACTCCGTTGGCTTCAAACCTTGATTTCTCATAAAGTAAGTAAAGGTTGTTAGCAATTTCGTCAGTTGTGCCAATTGCTGTCTGATGATGTTCAACGATATATTTAGCTTGGTCGTTATTAAGTTGACAGCGACTAAGGAGTTTTAAGAATTCTTTTTTCTTTGATGGTTTCCCTTTCCAGATTCTTTGAGTAGTAGCATTGAAAAGTTTGCTCCCTTTTTCTTTTACATATTTATTTGGCTCAATGATGCTTTCCTCGAATATTGTCCACGGGTCGGTTTTAAAAAGGTCGCCATCTTTTTGAAGGATGTATTTTTCAATTTCCCATGCTATAGTATTTCCATCTTCGATTTGTAATGAACTTAATACTGAACCCATTCCTGGGAAAGCTCCACGCATATCCCATATTTTGGAAATCTCATCATCAATCCACTTTAGCTCTTTTGTAAATCTTTTGTCAAGCAGAATTTCAGATTTTTTCAAACTGTCTGCCATATTTAATAATGCGTCAATTGCAGTGTCGTGTTCTACCAATTCTGATGCAAAAGAAAATTGGGCAAAGTCTGGTGCTAAAGCTGCATATTCTTTTAGTTCGACTTCAACATTGTTTTCCTTTGTGTATTCAAGTATGTCGTGATATGGTAATAAAAAGCCGTCAGGATTTTTGGTTGTTAAAGTATGTTCAACACATCTGTCCCATGGATAACTTCTATGTCCTGTATCTGATGATTTGTCAAATTTATACTCTAGAATTCCTCCGATTTCATTCCTGACTTTTGCTACACCTACAATCACTCTTTCGTTAGGTTCTGAAAAAGGACTGTGTTTACAGTAAAAGAAAATTAAAGACTGTTGTTTTTTTAAACAACCGAAGAAAGCATCTAATAAAACTTTTTGGTTATGAGGGTGCTGAACCCAATTGTTTCCTTCAAAGCCAAGTTCGTTGTCTACATTTTCTTCTAATTCTGTTTTATAGTCAAGTTCATAAATGTCTGCTTGTTGTGAGTAGTGTGGCAAATCACTTTTTGCTTTCTCCTTGTTCATCCATAAAAAGGGAACAGCATTAAATGAAAATGGTTTGTGATGATAAGCACAAGGTCTAAAGTGTTTAAATAATGGATTTATGTTTGTCCAAGCATGAGGAATTTCCCTGACGTAGCTATTAGGAGAGAGGAATGTTCCTTTTTCTGAAACACAAGGCGGAAAAAACTCGTCTGTAATTTCTTTATTTGAAGGCTCGTTGTCAGGTTGTTTAGTTGAATCAATTTTGGGTAATATTCTGCAAAAGGAATTATCCAAAACATTACAACAGGTTTTTCCATTCCATTTGTTGTCGTGCCAAGGAACTCTTGCCGATAAATGTTTTACTGGTAATGTTTTACTCATTGTCTGTGTTAGTGTTTATTTTATTTAGGGTGTTCAATGGCATTATGACAAACGTTTCTATTTACGAAAGATTACTTCAGTCAAAAAAATTGCTTTCTTTATAAATACTTGTTTTATAAAGATATACAAAATGAACAATACTCGCCTAAGTGTCACACGAAACGTTTGCTCACTTCTTCTTTTTTAAATGTTGAAAAAAGATTATCTGCCCAATGGATGCCGGATAGCAGTGGAAAGCCCGGTGAGGCCATGCAGCATGGCTCTGTGCCGGACTTGGAACGGATAGCCGGAACCGAGGTTGATGAAAGTATTGTTGCTGATAGCCCCTGATTGTTGTTTTGAAAATTGCCGGTTTATAAACCCATACTATTCAACGTTCAACAAAACAACTAATCAACTAAAAGCGGCTATCTTTGCCGCCTTAAAAACAGACGAACAAGGGAATGAAGAACATCAGAAATTTTTGCATCATTGCACACATCGACCACGGCAAAAGCACGCTGGCAGACCGTTTACTGGAATTTACCCACACCATCGGCGAACGGGATATGCAGGCGCAGGTACTGGATAATATGGATCTTGAAAGGGAAAAAGGCATTACCATTAAGAGCCACGCCATTCAAATAAATTACAAACTGAACGGCATTGAGTATGTACTGAACCTGATTGATACACCCGGTCATGTGGATTTTAGCTATGAAGTTAGCAGGGCATTGGCGGCTTGCGAAGGTGCGTTGCTGCTGGTTGATGCAAGCCAGGGCATTCAGGCCCAAACCATCAGTAACCTATACCTCGCCATTGATAATAACCTGGAGATTATTCCGGTTATTAACAAGATTGATATGGAAGGCGCCATGATACCGGAAGTTACCGACCAGATAGTGGAATTGATTGGCTGCAAACCCGAAGAAATTTTACTGGCCAGCGGAAAAAGTGGTATTGGTATTGAAGAAATTCTGCAGGCAATTATAGATCGCATTCCTGCTCCAAAGGGTGATGTAACTGCGCCGCTGCAGGCGTTGATTTTTGACAGTGTGTTTAATTCTTTCCGGGGTATTATTGTGTACTACAGAATATTTAACGGCACGCTTAAAAAAGGTGATAAAATTAAATTCAGCAATACCGGTTTGGAATACGGAGCGGATGAAGTGGGTATTTTAAAACTGGGCATGGAACCAAAAAGCGAAGTGTGCGCCGGGGATGTGGGCTATATTATTACGGGTATTAAAGTGGCCAAAGAAGTAAAAGTGGGTGATACCATTACCACTTCGGTCAATGGTGCAACCGAGTCTATTAAAGGATTTCAGGATGTAAAGCCGATGGTGTTTGCAGGTATTTTTCCCGTGGAGACGGATGCGTTTGAAGAGCTGCGTGACTGTATGGATAAGCTGCAACTAAACGATGCTTCCCTCACCTTTGAGCTGGAAACATCACAGGCATTGGGCTTTGGTTTCCGATGCGGATTTTTGGGTATGCTGCACATGGAAATTATACAGGAGCGGCTGGAAAGGGAATTTAACCAAACGGTTATTACTACTGTACCCAACGTAAGTTTTATTGCTACCACCAACAAGGGCGAAATTATAAGGGTAAACAACCCAACCGAAATGCCCGACCCTACAAGGATTGATCATATTGATGAACCTTTTATTAAAGCACAGATTATTACCAAGCCGGAATACATCGGTAATATTATGACGCTGTGTATTACCAAACGGGGCATTCTTACCCATCAAAGTTATTTAACTACCACAAGGGTGGAGCTGAGTTTTGAAATGCCGCTGACAGAGATTGTGTTTGACTTTTATGATAAATTAAAAAGCATTACGAGGGGCTATGCCTCTTTCGACTACCACCCTATTGAATACAGGCCGAGTGATATTGTGAAGATGGATATTTTATTGAACAACGAAAAGGTGGATGCATTGAGTGCATTAATTCACCGAGGCAGGGCGCACGAATTTGGCCGCAAGTTGTGCGAAAAATTAAAAGAGTTGCTGCCGCGTCAGCAGTTTCAGATTGCTATACAGGCTGCCATTGGTGCCAAAGTAGTGGCAAGGGAAAACATTAGTGCCATGCGTAAAGATGTTACCGCAAAATGTTATGGTGGTGATATAAGCCGTAAAAGAAAATTACTGGAAAAGCAGAAGGAAGGTAAAAAGCGGATGAAGCAAATTGGTAATGTAGAGGTGCCACAGGAAGCGTTTTTGGCTGTTTTGAAATTGAATGATTAAAGCCCCCTAAATCCCCCGAAGGGGGACTTTTGGAGTAAGCTGGGTTGAACGTTCTTTTTTATTAATTTTGTTTTCAAATGTTGAATTTCATTAGACTCCTGAAGTTATCAGGATTTAAGATTCCCCGCTGACTAGCGGGGCGGAGGGGCTAACAATTATGTATACACTAGATGAAATAAAATCTATTTTAACAGAAGCAAAGCCTGAATTGCAGAAGAAATATCCGCTAAGTGAGCTGGGTATTTTTGGAAGTTATGCAAGGGGGGATGCCAATGAAAGTAGTGATATTGATGTATTGGTGGATTTTAATGGTGTTATCGGTATGCAATATTTCGATTTGATTGATGATATTTCTCTCTTGTTTAATGCTAAAGTGGATGTCGTATCAAAAAGAGGTATAAAGCCCAATTATTTTCGCTTTGTAAATGACGACCTTCAGTATGTCTAAAAGAAATCCTGAATTATTATTGGATGATATATTGCAGGCCGTTAACAAAATCCAGCAATACACTACGGGACTTGATGCGGATCGATTTCCCCTTGAGTTTATGATTCTGGAAGCCACCTTATATAATTTCCAGGTTATAGGTGAAGCTGCCAATCAGTTGGAAAATGAAATAAAAACAGGTAGCCCTGAAATAGATTGGAAAAAGATAAAGGGATACAGAAACAGGCTGATACATGAATATTTTGGAACTGATCCATTCATTGTTTTTGAAATTATACAATTCTATTTGCCTCAGCTAAAAATTCAAATTACGAACCTTTTAAACAATTATAGCCATGAGTAAATTCTCCTTAAATGCCGACATGAATTTAGAAGTAACTGCCCGTTTTATTTCCAAAGGCGGTGATACTCCTGTAACCGGCGATGCGTACAAATTACGGTTGTTTGATAAAGATGTTTTTGACGATGATTATATTGGTGAAAGTAGCCTTGATAGCAATGGAGTAGGGAAAATAAAATTTAATCAAGCTGCTTTTGGTGACTTAGCCAACCATGAAACCACGCCCGATTTTTATTTTGTGCTGGTAAAAAATGCTGTACAGATTTTTGAAAGTAAAGTAATGGAAGATGTTGACATTGCTGCCCTTGAGCAATTTAAAATGGGACAAGGTGGAGTACTTGACCTGGGAACCTTCCTGGTAGAAGATTAATAAAAGACATTCTCATTGGTATTTATTAAATCCGCATTTTGCGGATTTTTTTGTTGTATAGAAATCTATAGTTAGGTGGGTTTATTTCAATTATTAAAAGAATAATTCACCTGCAAATTTTTGACTTTGTACAAAGTAGATATGTCTCAATTAATTTAATACAATAATTAAACGTTTTATTGATTATGATATATTGCTGTTAAAGATTAAACTTTTATTTTTACTCAAATATTAATTATGCCGCCAAAAATTGACTTCACCGATTCGTTAGAGAAAATTCCTGTAAAAATCTTTGCTGATCCAAAACAAGGATCTGCTTATGTAGCGCAGCAAATAGCCCTGCTAATTCAGGAAAAAGAAGCTGCCGGACAAAAATGTGTGATAGGCCTGGCAACTGGTTCAACACCCAAATCGCTGTATGCAGAACTGGTAAAAATGCACCAGGAAGATGGATTAAGTTTTAAAAATGTAATCACCTTTAACCTGGATCAGTATTACCCAATGGAGAAAGATGCCCTGCAAAGCTACCACTACTTTATGCGAAAAAACCTGTTTGAACAAACTGATATAGACCCCAACAATTACCACCTTCCAGATGGTATGGTAGCCAAAGACCAGGTAAAAGACCATTGCCTTAGTTATGAAAAACAAATAGAAGCTGCAGGTGGTTTAGATCTGCAGATTCTGGGAATAGGCTCCAACGGGCACATTGGTTTTAACGAGCCCGGCAGCGGCATCTACACCAAAACAAGATTGACGAATCTGGATAACAGCACCCGAATTGCTAACTCATACGAGTTTGGTAATATGAGTGAAGTGCCACGAATGGCCATTACGATGGGTATCAGCACTATTTTAAAATCCAAACGAATAATTTTAATGGCCTGGGGCCAGGCCAAAGCACCGGTTATACAACAATCCGTTGAGTTGGATGATACGGAAGAAGTACCGGCATCATTGCTTCAGAACCACGACAATTGCACTTTTGTAGTAGATGAAACAGCCGCCAGTGAACTAACGAGATTTAAAAACCCCTGGCTTACCGGTGAATGTGTGTGGACAGATATGATGATGAAGAAAGCTGTTGTTTACCTGGCGTTGAAATTAAAAAAGCCGGTACTCAGCCTCACCAACAATGATTACAACGATAATGGCCTCAGCGATTTGCTGGTAGAGAAAGGCGATGCTTATGAAATAAACCTGCTGGTGTTTTATTTATTGAGAGATAGTATTACCGGATGGCCAGCCGGAAAATCAATAGGTAAAAGGGATAACCATCCGGAACGCAGTGATCCCTATCCAAAAAAAGCCATCATCTTCTCCCCTCACCCCGATGATGACATTATTAGCATGGGCGGCACATTTATGCGCCTGCACGACCAGGGACATGAAGTACATGTGGCCTATCAAACCAGCGGAAACATTGCAGTAACCGATGAGTTTGTAACCCGTTTTATTGACTTTGCGGTTGGTTTCGAAAACATGTTTGACATTGATGATACAAGGAGCAGAAAAATACTGGATGATGCAACCAGCTTTTTAAAACATAAAAAAACCAGCGAAAAGGACACTGCAGAAATTAGAGCCATCAAGGGTTTGATTAGGAGATGCGAAGCAAAAGCCACCTGCAAATATGTAGGATTAACAGAAGACAGGGCGCATTTTCAAAACCTGCCTTTTTATGAAACCGGTACCATCGAAAAAAATCCAATGGGAGAAGCCGATGTAGAAATCACCATGGCACTCCTCAATAAATTACAACCGCATCAACTGTTTTGTGCCGGTGATTTTGCAGATCCGCATGGTACGCACAAAGTTTGTTTTGATGTGGTAGTTGAAGCATTGCAACGCATTAAACAAAGCGGTGCCAGCTGGGTAAACGATTGCTGGCTGTGGTTATACAAAGGCGCCTGGCAGGAATGGGATATCACAGAAATAGAAATGGCCGTACCCATGAGTCCGGACCAGGTAATGAAAAAAAGAAATGGTATTTTCATTCACCAATCACAAAAAGACAGTGTGCCTTTCCAGGGAAGCGATGATCGTGAATTTTGGCAACGTGCAGAAGAACGCAATGGCAACACAGCTAAATTATATGCTCAGTTAGGCCTAACGCAGTATGCTGCAATGGAGGCTTTTGTAAGGTGGCATTTTTAAATTTCTTATCAGGTGACACAGATTATTAAATCGGTTTTTAGATTCGGAAATTTTCGGTTGAAATTAATCGCAGGCATCAACCTGTTTGTAAATATTCAATGCTGTTGCTATAAAATTGATTTAACATCTAACCAAATATAACGGCACGTCATCGACGAGGTAATGCCATCTGGATTTTCCATTGGTATTACCTCTTTATTTATTGCGCCCATTTTTTCATAAAACTTGCGTGCCTCAAAATTCTGTTCCAACACCCAGCAATAAAATTCAGACCCATGGCCGGTTTCAAGCCCAATTCGGGCAACTTCTTTAATTAATAATTTACCAATACCGCTTCTATGATAGGTAGTATTTACATGTAAATTATCAAGCAAAGTTCCATAAACAGCATCATCCGCTAAAAACAAACAGGCAAAGCCAACTAATATATTTTTATCCAACGCAACCCTCAACTTTTGATTATTTTCCGGATGTTCTAATTTATTTTTCCAATAAATTAAATGCTCAGTCAAAAGATTATTATCCAGGTAATTGTCGGTCCATATCCCCCTATAATAAGTTCTCCAGCTATCTGTATGCAAAGCTGCAATTTGGGCTGCGTCTGTTATCAAGGCTTCTCTTATTGTAATGACCATTTATTGGTATAATTTATAAAAAAGATGAAATAGACGGATTAATACAACTTCCCTATATCAGATGAATATGTTTATGTAAAGACATCTTAAAGTCTTTGTTATTTATTAAATGAAGTTATAAAACTGATTACCTGCTGGTGAAATTCGGGTGCTTTATTAAATAAAATAGCATGCTCAATCGGTAACACATAAACCGGGTAGGAAGCAAGTTCCTGCTCAAATTTTTGTAGCCGGACTCCGTCTTTTTCGGTGGTTATAATTATTTTTTTTTCAGACTTTATTTTTTCAAATTGCTTTTTTATATCCAGCAAATCATCACTATCAAAAATGTGATGATCTGGATAGCGCAGCATATCATAGCTGTTAACCTGCAATGTAATAAAATCTTTTAGAGGCGTTGGGTTGGCAATACCACAAATCAACAACACATCTGCATATTCACTTAATGTGGTTAATTGCTTACTAAATAAATGGTAGGGTTTGCCATATAAAATACTACTGAAATAAAGAGACTGAGATGCCTTTAATTCAAGCTCATCTTCAATTGCATCTCGCTCTGCTATCGGTAAATCAGGATTGCATTTTGTTACAATTACTATTTCTGCTCTTTTGGCACTTGATCTTATATCTCTCAAATCTCCTGCCGGTAAAGGGAAATCATGTGTATATAAATCTTTGTATTCGGTCAATAAAATATTTAGACCTGCCTTTACTTGCCTGTGTTGAAAGGCATCATCTAAAATGATTACTTGTGTGTTGGGCCTTTCCTGTAATAGATTTGGAATAGCTACCAATCTTTCTTCGCCGACTGCAACTGTAATATCAGGGAATTTTTTATGAAACTGCATCGGCTCATCTCCTATTTCCAATGCAGTGGTATTTTCGTTGGCAATACCAAACCCTTTTGTTTTTCTTTTGTATCCTCTGCTGATGGTAGCAATAACATACTCATTTTTCAATAAACGAATAAGGTATTCAACCATGGGCGTTTTTCCGGTACCGCCAACGGCAAGGTTGCCCACGCAAATAACAGGAAAATTAAATGCGGCAGATTTCAATATACTTTTATCAAAAAGCCAATTTCTTAGCCACACCACAATACCATATATCAGAGAAAAAGGAAGTAGCAGGTATCTAAAGCTTTTTAGCAAAACGAATAAATGGAGGTTTAAAAAATATAGATCTTTTCATGTGTAATGCAATAGTCTAACGGAACATCATAAATATTTATATCATCGATGGCATCTACCGGTTCAAAATAACTAAAGCCAATTTTTAGTACATCGTTCCGGCATTTTTTTAAAAACTTGTCGTAATGACCTTTTCCATATCCAACACGAAAGCCTTTTGTATCAAAAGCTAATAGCGGCACAATTACCAGGTCAATATCTTCTGGTGACACTTCAATACCATCAATAGGCTGACTAAACCCAAACGCACTCAATTCAAATGCTGTAGCATCATTTACCAATACGGGCACCATAGTTGAAACAGCTTCTACATCTGTAATCAATGGATAAAACAATTGTTGTTCGGGATTTTTAAAATAGCAGTAATCTGTAATTTCCAGTGGATCAAATTCGTTCCACTTTGTAATGGGTGCATAGGTCATTATAAGTGCAGGTATGTCAATAGGCAGTTTTTGAAACTGTATCAGCAACAGATCGTCCAATATAGTTAACTGCGAATTTGTTAGCTGTTGGCGCCTTTCTTTATAAATATGCCGCAGGTTACTTTTAATCATTTCGGTAGCTTAAAAAAGTAAAAAAACGTCCTCTCCAATTTGCTAGGCTATAAAGATAGAAAAGATTGTAGTGCCATAATTCCTTTCGGCTTTGTAATGTTCAAATTTTTTATAATCGTTTCGTGGCGTATGCTCCAATACAAACCATCCTCCCGGTTTTAATAATTTTTTTTCCAGTATCTGCAACGGCAAATCATCAATAGTACCAAGCGCATAAGGAGGCCCTGCAAAAATAAAGTCATATTGCTCCCGGCAGCTTTCTATAAATTTAAATACATCGCTTTTTATCAGTTTAAAATTTTCCAGTCCCAATTCATTCGATGTCTTTTTTATAAAATCATACATAGGAGCGTCTTTCTCAACAATTGTAAGATCGGGTACGCCGCGACTTGCAAGTTCATAACTGATGCATCCGGTACCGCCATATAAATCAAGGGTTTTTAATTGCTCAAACTTAAGGTTGTTTTGCAATACATTAAAAAGGCCTTCTTTGGCAATATCTGTTGTAGGCCTTGTATGGGGCATGTTGGCTGGCGGACTTATTTTTCTGCCACCATGCGTTCCACTGATTATACGCATGCTATCATTTGAAACAAATGACTAAAATAATGTTCCGGATGTTGATTGATAGCTTCGGGATAAGTAAAATTAGCTGGCAGGGTTCCAAATTTAATTTGAAGAAAAAAATTATGGAGTTCCTCGTACAGATTGGAATTTTGATCGATCATACCATTTAACTGAAGTTCTACCTCAGCTGCCGGTATTTCAAAACTTTCGCAAAGCTGCAAAAGAAAATAGTTGATATCTTCCGGAACTTTAAAATTATAAGATTGAATGCATTGCAGTTTGCCCTCTTTAAAAAGCATGGCAGTAAACTGTCCAATACCAAAAATACAATACAAATGTTGTTTCTTAAAAGTACTTATTGTTGGCAATAAGCCATACTGGTGCATGCTTATGTCAGCAGAAAACAAGTATGATAACACTGCATCAATTTGTTTGGGTACAGCATAAATTGTTTGGATATCTGCTTTATAATTATAATCACTCCTGATATAGGCGTCACTAACATCGCCATTATATAACTCCAGTATTTCTTTTGTGTTTGCGCTGTTTATAAAATGCTTTGGAACCAGTATGGCAGTTGGAAACGAATATACTATGGTGACTTTTGAAAAATTTTCCTGCAAAATCGGATTGGCAGCAACCGATTGTTTTATTACAGTGGCAGCCTTGTCTAACCCTGAATCAGCAGGATAATGATAACAGATTAATGCACTGCATATTTCATCATCACCAAGTACCACATAAGATATCCCCCACAAACTTATTTCTATAACCAGATGGTTTTGGTAAGGTATATTATCCTTTGATTGTATTGTAAAGCTTGGGTTCAATGGTAGTATTTAGGTAGGCAAAATAAGATATTTTTGCCAACTTATGGAAAGTGGAGCATCAATAAAGGATTTAAAAGTACAAGTATCCAATAAACAGATACTATCTATTGCCTTGCCACTAACCTTTGCCATACTGGTTCCGCAGATTAATATGCTAACCAATAGCATTTTTTTAGGACACCTTAGCATTGAAGCATTGGGTAACGCAGGTATAACAGGTGTATTCTATTTAATTTTTGCTGTGGCCGGGCATGGCTTAAACAGTGGCATGCAATCCGTTTTTTCAAGGCACGCCGGCAGTGATGATACCAAGGCTTTTAAAATTATTTTAACCCAGGGTATCCGAATTAGTATACAATATGCCGGTATAGGAATATTGATAACCTGGTTGATAGCTCCTTATATTTTGCATGCCGTTGCCGACCCAAGGGCATATCCGCAGGAAATATCTTTTTTAAAAATAAGAATTTTAGGACTGCCCTTTTTATACCTCTTTCAAATGGGGAATGCTTTTTTGGTGTCATCACTTAACAGCCGATACCTCATTTATGGCTTTGTTGCTGAAACAGTGGTAAATATCATTTTAGACTACCTGCTCATTTTTGGCCATGGAGGTTTTCCTGCAATGGGGTTTAATGGTGCCGCAGTTGCTTCTGTAATTGCTGAATGCAGCGGATTTGTTGTTGTATTGTTTGTGCTGTATAAAACCGGTTTGAAAAAAGAATATGCACTATTGCAAAATTTTAAATTCGATAAATCAATTTCAAAAGAAGTTATCCGAATTGCAACACCATTAATTTTTCAGTTTGTAATAAGTGTTACCACCTGGCTTGCTTTCTTTTTTTTAATTGAAGCAAGGCACGATGAAACAGCCAAAGCCATCAGCAATACCATGCGAAATATTTTTGGATTTATTGGCGTTTTTGTATGGGCCTTTTCTGCCACCTGCAATAATATGGTTAGTAACTTAATGGGGCAAAAAAAGCAATACAAAGTGATGGAAGCCATTAATAAAATTATGATGTGGAGCATTGGTGCATGTTTACTCATGTGCGCTGTAGTCAACATCTTTCCTGTTCCTTTTTTCAAACTCTTTGGGCAGGATGAAAGTTTTATACAGCAAGGTATCCCGGTATTAAGAATGGTATCTGTTGGTTTATTGATTATGAGTATTGCCAATATCTGGCTCAATGGCGTTACGGGTACCGGTAAAACAACTATCAACCTGGCTATTGAAATAATTGCCATTGGTATTTATCTTATTTATACCTGGGTATTTATGAAGATCAATTATATATCGCTGCCAATTGCATGGAGTAATGAGCTGGTATACTGGAGTTGCATCTTCCTCATGTCTTTTGGATATATTAAAAGTGGCAAATGGAAAACAAATAATGCATTGGAGGAGAAAACATAAAAAAACCGGTTAGCAGGAATGTTATTTATACTACGCAAGGGATAAATTAGTGACCAATTTTTTTTATGAACCAGGCAGAAGTTTTTCAATTAAGCTTTAGTGGCGTCGCACTCTTGTACATTTTATCAATTAGGAGCAAAATACCAACTCACTAATTTACACCTTACGAAGTATAGCTGCTAACCGGGAAATTAATTTATAGCTTACCTCACCCCAACCCCTCTCCGAGGGAGAGGGGCTAGAACCCTTAAGTGTTTTTGGGTTATGCCAGCATTTTAGTTGGACATTGTAGAAGGCTCTAACTATTTCTTCCTAAAGAAAATCCTGATGGGTACACCTGTAAGTTTAAAGTTTTGGCGTAATTGATTTTCAAGATAATTTTTATACGGCGCTTTAATTTCATCCGGGTAATTACAGAAAAATGCAAAGGAGGGAACTACAACCGGTAATTGGGTTATGTATTTAATTTTAACCTGGTTGCCCCTTACCACCGGCGCATGATAAGCCTCAACAGCCTTAAGCATAATATCATTTAGTTTTGATGTTGCAATGTGCTGGCTGCGGTTGTCATAAACTTCCAATGCCAGTTCTATGGCTTTATGAATCCTCACTTTTTCTGTAGCAGAAATAAACAAGATGGGCACATCTGTAAACGGTGCCAGTTTCTTTTTTAAAACTGCCTCATAATCCCTTGCAGTATTGGTTTCTTTAGGCATTACATCCCATTTATTTACCAGTACTACAACACCCTTTCCTTTTTTTACTGCCATGGCAAATATGCTGAGATCCTGTGCCGTAATTCCTTTTTCTGCATCCAGCACCAGCATACATACATCGGCTTCATCCATTGCACGGATGGCCCTTATTACGGAGTAAAATTCAAGGTCTTCATTTACCTTGGTTTTGCGCCGGATACCTGCAGTATCAATCAACACAAATTCTTTATTAAACAATTTGTAATTGGTGTGGATGGTATCCCTGGTGGTACCTGCAATATTACTTACAATGGTACGCTCCTGCCCTATCAGGGCATTTAATAAAGATGATTTACCCACATTTGGTTGGCCAATGATGGAGAATTTTGGTAAGGGAACTTCTTCCGGTACACTATCATCATCGTTCATTAAAGCAGTGATGTCATCGAGCAAATCGCCGGTACCAGTGCCACTGATGGAAGAAAGAAAATGTATTTTATCAAATCCAAGACTGTAAAATTCGGATGCTTCCAACAACCTGTCGTGATTATCTACTTTGTTTACAACCAGAAAAACCGGCTTGTTCGTTTTACGAAGCATTTGTGTCATCGCTTCATCCAAATCTGTAATGCCTGTAGCAACATCTACCATAAACACAATTACATCTGTTTCTTCCAAAGCAATCAATACCTGCTTGCGGATTTCTTTTTCAAATACATCTTCACTTTTAGGAACAAACCCACCCGTGTCAATCACGTTAAATGATTTGCCATTCCATTCTGCTACGCCGTATTGCCTGTCTCTTGTTACACCGCTAATATCATCTACGATGGCTTTGCGTTGCTCCAGCATACGGTTAAAGAATGTACTCTTGCCAACATTTGGCCTGCCTACTACGGCTACTGTAAAACTCATATATAATCCCCCTCTGCCCTTAAAAGCGAACTGTATAAGTCCGTTTCCTTTAAAGACCTTTTTATTTTTATTAAAATCCCCAGCTTTTAACTGCTAAATTTTACTGATGTTTTGCAATGGAAGTCTACCTCTAAACCTCTAAACCTCTAAACCCACTAAACGTACATGAGAGAATGACTTTAACACCACTTCACTACTAAACTACTATCAATATCCATACTCCTTTAACTGCAGATCATTATCTCTCCACTTTGGACGAACTTTTACAAACAGCTCCAGAAAAACCTTGCTGCCTAAAAACTCCTCAATATCTTTTCTTGCCATCGTACCTAATTGCTTGATCATTTTTCCCCCTTCACCCAGTATAATTCCTTTTTGGGTTTCCCGGTGTACTATTACATCCGCTACTATTTTTATTAAGGTAGATTTTTCTTTAAACTCCTGTATCAATACGGTTGCGTGGTAAGGAATCTCCTCCTCATACAAGGTGAATATTTTTTCCCTGATTATTTCACTTACAAAAAATTTGGTAGGCAAATCACTAATATCATCTCCTTCAAAAAAAGGAACACCCTCCGGTAAATACGTTAATATACTTTGAAGTAATTCATCAATACCTTTTTTCTTTAAGGCAGAAATGGTTACTATTTCCTTGCAATAACGTTGTTCGGTATAAAATGCTTTCAACGTTTCAAGGACCTCATCACTTACCTTATCAATCTTGTTTAAAACCACAATGGCCGGGGCTTTTAAGCGTAGTGCAGAAAATATCGCATTACTTTCTGCCTGGTCTTCCCTTGCATCTGTAATTAACAAAGCTACATCTGCATCTTCCAGGCTGCCCTTTACAGCCTGCATCATTTTTTCATGTAGCTTGTATTTAGGTTCAATTATTCCCGGTGTGTCAGAAAAAATTATCTGGTAGTCTTTTTCAGTAAGAATAGCTTTAATTCGATGCCGGGTAGTTTGCACTTTGTGGGAAACAATCGCCATTTTTTCCTTCATCAATGCATTCAGCAAGGTGCTTTTTCCTGCATTTGGCTTACCAAATATGTTTACAAAACCTGATTTCACTTTCTAATTTTGGCAATAATAAACCAAAAGCACGACTTGAAGCCCGCTTTATGATTTTGTTTTGACTATTTGCCGGTCACTGCTTCAAAAAAAGCCGACTATTATTCCTGAATCAAAAGACCAGTTATCGGATCATTGATTTATCCAGTTGGTATGATATTTTTTACCGGATGTGTCATCTTTGCGTTGGTAGGTATGGGCTCCAAAAAAATCCCGTTGTGCCTGTATAATATTGGCACTTGATTGCTCCTGTGTATATGCATGCAGGTAATGCACGGCACTTGACATGCAGGGAACAGCTACCCTGTTGGTGGTAGCAAGTGCTACCATATTGGTAAAGGACGCATACTGTTTATTAACTTCTGAAACTATAGAAGGATGCTGCAAAAGCTGTTTATTATCTTTAAGCAGACTTTGTAAAGTAACCATCAATTCAGAACGGATGATGCAGCCATTGGTCCAGATGCGAGCCAGTTCCGGCAAATTAATATTCCAATTATATTTTTCAGATGCTGCTTCAATTAAATGAAATCCCTGGTGATGATTGATGATTCTTGCCAGCCGGTAGGCATTAAATAATTCGCTTGTATTTACAAATGCTCCATCTTGCTTAAGCGGATTTAGTTCTGCTGCCGCTTTGCGTTCTTCTAAAAACTCAGATTGGTACCTGGCAAATAAAGCAGCAGTTAAAGTTGGCACCGGCACGCCCAATTCACAGGCCGCAATCGTCGTCCAGCCGCCAGTTCCTTTATTGCCTGCTTTATCAAGTATGTTATCAATCAGCCATTGATCTCCTTCTTTTTTTTGCAATACTTCTACCGTAATTTCCAGCAAATAGCTGTTTAAGCTGGTAGCTAACTGAGTTGTAAACAAACCGGCTATCTCATCCGGATTATATTTACAGGTAAATCTTAAAATAGAATAGATTTCTGCCAGCAACTGCATTTCTGCATATTCTATCCCATTGTGTACCATTTTTACAAAATGGCCCGCTCCCCCATTTCCTATAAAAGCGCAACACGGTTTTTGTGTAATATCTTTTGCCGCAATACTATCCAGGAAATTACGCGCCAGGTTGTAAGCTTCCAACGATCCGCCTGCCATGATGGATGGCCCTTTTAATGCACCTTCTTCTCCCCCCGAAACACCTGTTCCGATATATAAAATTCCTGCTTGCTGCAATTGTTTGCAGCGGCGTTCTGTATCCTTATAAAATGAATTACCGCCATCCATCAACACATCATTGGCGGAGAGATGTGGTAGCAGTGAAGCAATCATTTCATCAACTGCATCACCTGCTGGCACCATCAAAAATATTTTTCGTGGCAATTGCAGGGAAGCTACAAACGGTTCTATTTCCTGGAAACCGCTTGCGGTTGCAAGTTCAGCATACCCGGCAATAAACCCAGTTGCTACATTTTCTTCCGTAACGGGTACAAACCGATTGTAAAGCGATAGATGAAAGCCTTTACCAGCAAGGTTCCGGCAAAGACTTTTGCCCATAACGCCGAGTCCGATTAATCCAAATTCCTGCATGGATGTTTATATTTTTAAGATGATTAAATCAACAATTAATTCAGGTTCCATAGTGATATCAGCTTCAATAGAACTGGTCGGCATTTCGAGTGTATCAAATTGAGATTGCAATAAATCAGGTGGCATAAAATGTTCTGTCCTGTTTTTCATTCTGTTCATAATCGTATTAAAATCACCTTTTAAGAATACCCAGCTACATTGATTTTCCAATTGATTCTCCAGCAGCTTTCTGTACGATTGTTTTAAAGCCGAGCAGGCAATGATGATGCTGCAATTTTTAATTTCACCTATAACAAATGTATGAATATTGTTTAGCCAGGGCAACCTGTCTGCATCGGTAAGTTGCTTACCTGCTTTCATTTTGTAAATATTTTCTGGCGGATGAAAACTATCTGCGTCGTAAAACGGATAGCCAGTTTTTGCCGATAATAACCGGCCAATAGTGGTTTTGCCAGAACCGCTCACTCCCATAATATAAATAATCCGGTTGGTCAATTTTAAATTTATTTTTTGGATAAATGTTGAAACAAGATAACCAGAATTTTACTGCAGATGCGGTTTAATTATTTATCGTTTTGTTATTAGCCTACAGCATAAATTTTTCTGCAATTTAGTTTAGTGGGTTTAGAAGTTTAGATGCCACTCTACATTGCAGCCTGTTAATAAAAGTTCTTTTTTTTCAAAAGGGGAAAGAAAAAAAATTCGTTTTAAAAATGATAAAAAGACCTGCTTATTTTATGAAATGCCATCAAATAAAAGACAAAAAAATGGGGACGATTTTTCGCCCCCATCCTATTCAAAAAGATATCATTACTGTTTATTAAACTTTTGAATAATCACTTCATCTTTCAGTTGAATTTTCAATAGGTAAGATCCTGCTGAAATAGCATTCAACTCAACTGGTACAATTGTATTGCCATCTAAAAGCTTAACAGCTCTGTTGTACACAGCTTTCCCACTCATATCAGTTATAATAAGCTGACCGTCAATTGCTTTATCAGCATTGATTGAAATTGTTAGTTTATCACGAACCGGGTTGGGGAAAACCGTAATGCCAATTGCAGCATCATTCTTCAGCCTTTGGATATCACTCAATCTAAACTGGTTATCCTTGTCAATTATCCGCAGGCGATAGTAATTATTTCCTTTAAAAGGTTTACTATCAGTTAAAGAATATTGACGAATCGTGTTACTGTTACCGGCTGCGGTTACTTCACCTATCGGCGAATAAATGCGGCCATCTTTACTGCGCTCAACAACAAAACGACTGCTGTTATTTTCAAACTGCGTACTCCAGCTCAACAGGTTTACATTATTTGAGCGACGGGCAGAAAATGAAGCCAAAGTAACAGGTAAAATTACCCCTTTAAGCGAATTACCTGGCGAGGCAACAATTGTAAAAGTTCCTCTGTCGGCAACATCAGACCGATAACTAAATATCCTCATAAAATAGCGTGTATCCGGAGTTAGATTGACAAGATCAACAACTTCGGGGTTGTTAGTACCGGTTGCATCAGCACAATCTGTTAGTGTTGCAATAGTACTGCAATTGGTAGCTTCGTAAATCAGTGCAACTATATCAATAATACCGCCCGTTGTTGAAGGAGTTATCGTGATAGTACCAACTGGTACCGGAGTTGCATCGGTAGTAAATTCGTACCAAACATCATCATCCGAAGCACCTGCAAATCCATTGCAGGCATCTGGAAAGTCGGACAAGGTTGCATTTATTGTAGTACCGCTGATTGGATTTCCAGACGTATTTGAATTAGCGATGGTTATAGCTCCGGAGCATGCATTGTTTACAGGTGTATTCGGCTCAGGACCGGTTGTAAATGCATTAGGCATACATACAGCAGGGGTCCTTACAGAACCAATGGATGGTGATACATACCAGGAATAATTTGTTTCGGGTAAGATACCACCTATAGGTGTTGATGTGCCTGTTATTGATCCAATGCCTATTTCGCCGCCAGTTGTAAACCCTAAAAACAAGTTGTAATCAGTGGCACCAGTGATAGGGCTCCAGGCAAATGCTACACTTTGTGGTACTGCGGTTGCACCAGGCAAGGGGCTTGTTACTGTTGCACAAAGCAGGGCCGCAAAAGGCCTGCTTACCCATGCAGAAAAACTACCGGCTCCACAGTCCGTTCTTACAAATAAATAATTTATAACATCGGCTGTTATACCAGTAATATTTAATGAAGTGCCTGCTATTACAGTTCCTGAGGCGGGTGCTACACCTGTTGTATTTATTGCCCATTGATAGCCCATTGGGGTACCGATTGATGGAGCAGTCCACGAAGTGGAGGCAGTATTGGCAGCATAATTGTAGGCTGATATTCCACCCAAAACAGGGACGCCACAGGATGGTGCAGTTTTAACGCTAATATCATCTATAAACAGGTTATTTCCAAAACGGCTAACAGCACTAAATATAAAATAATTAATGGCTGTATTAAAACCTGCTGGTATGTTGAAAGTATATTCATACCAACCGTCCGCACCTGCTTCTACGGGAGGAAGTGATCTCCTTCTTAAAACTTTACCTAAAAATGTAGCACCAGTTGCTGTTTGAGTTGTATTTATATAAACACTCACACTATCCTGTGCACTATAAAAATTATCACGAAACATCCAGAAACTAATAACATGCGGCCCCCCGGAAGAAAGATTTGTAACACTACTAAAAAGGCGGGCCCCATTTCCTGCAGTGAAATCATAGGATCTAAAGATAGCCATACCGGCACCACTATGCGGATCTACATTGTAGGTGGTGTTGGCATCTAAATCTCCACCTAAAGCGCCAGCTACTGCACGTTCCCATACTGCGGCGGCATTGGCTCCGGTTGTATGGACATTTAACCATCCGGTTGGTGGAAAAGTTGCACCATCAAAACTTTCTGTTAACTGTGCATTGGATGCAATAAATGCGGTAAGTGCGATAAATAAAGTAAGTAATTTTTTCTTCATCTAAGTGTTGTTTATGGTAAAAAAATATCTCCAACAAATTTTATAAAAAAGTCAATGTCGTGAGTTGATGATTGTCATTTAAACTAATTATAAAAACTATCCGGATAATGAATATCAATTATAAATTTATTCCTTTTACATTAAACAAAACAAAAAATAATTGACATTGTAAATAAATTCAATAATATTCTTAAACATTATAGTAATATAGAGCAAAAAATAGTTGGCTAAATAAACATTAAAACAGTTTAATGACTATCCGCAATTAGGAGCAAACTGATTAAAAAACTGTAGAGCCGTAGGCTAGCTTCTATTTTGTAATCCCGCCCGAGGCGGGAGATTTTAATCCCCGCCTGTACGGGCAGGCATTGTGTTTTAAGAAACAAGGTATCTGAGAGCCGTAGGCTCGGCGCATATTGTTGTGTCTTTAAATAAACCTGGATGTTTTCAACTAACTGTTACCGAATTTTTATATGGGCCGAACCTACGGTTCTCATTAGATTATCTGTTACTTCGTCAACACCTGCACGTACAGGTGGGGGTTGAAACCCGTTGTTACAATATTAACCGAGGCTACGCCTCTTAGCTCCTAATTGCGGATAGTCATTAACAGTTTGCAATATGAAATGGACCATCGAATTAATTGTAAATAATTAATAAAAATAAACATGAGCGGGGATAAAAATTTATTCATTTGCCAGCTACAGTAAATCTATCCTTTTACAATTTTATTATAACTGGTTGCAATACCTTTTATTAATGAGGAGCTGAAACCCTGGTGTTCCATTTCATTTAACCCCGCAATAGTGCAACCTTTGGGAGTAGTTACTTTATCAATTTCCTGCTCCGGATGGGTACCCTTCTGCAATAAAAGTTCAGCAGCTCCATTTACAGTTTGTGCAGCTATTAATGTTGCTGTGGCTGCATCAAATCCAATTTCTATTCCACCTTGTATATTGGCCCTTATGTAACGCATGGCATAGGCAGTGCCACATGCGCCTAATACAGTAGCGGCATCCATCAGTTTTTCATCTATTATTGCTACTCTTCCCAATGTTTCAAACAAACCTTTTACAAAATCAATTTGCGCTGCACTCGTGTTGCTAAAACTAAGACAGGTCATGCTTTCCTGTATGGCAATGGCTGTATTGGGCATGGCCCTGCAAACAGGAATTTTCTTTTTAATGATCTCAGCAATATCATTTATTAAAACACCTGTAACTACTGATGCTAAAATATGTTTTGCAGTTAAATCCTTTTTCACACTATTCAACACTTCACTTACCTGGAATGGTTTGATGGCCAGGATTACCAGTTCACTGTTGCGGATAGCACCATTATTATCTGATGTTACAATTACACCCTTTTTCACCAAATGATCCAGTGTTGTAATGTTTCTTTTGGTGATAGTGATATCGGCTGGTTTGCAGAACTTACTTTTTATCAATCCTTCTGCAATGGCTGTACCCAGGTTACCGCCACCAATGATGGCAATTTTTTTACTCATGACTTTGTAATTTTATTATCAGCAAATGTAGAGCGATTCAACAAATATCTCTTTAATAAAAAAACGGGTGTAATTCAACTCCGATAGCTATCGGATGTCGCTTTTGCCCCTATCCCCTAAAGGGGAATTTCAGCACCCAATTCAATGCCTATTCTACATAATGTATCAATTTTAGATTTGTGGCTTGCGACCATTTGTATTGCAACCATAAAAAAACGGGTGTAATCACCCGTTTTCAATTAGCATGCTGATAATTTAAAATCGGATATTTACGCCCAACATCCAATTGAAACCCGCCATGGGGAAGTAATAATTTTCTGTTACCAACCCTCCGGAAATATAGCTGTAAGTGTATCCATTGGGTTCGTACTTTTTATTTAAAACATTATTGAGTTGTAAAATAATATTGATAGCCTTTGTGTAAGTATTTTTTATAGAATAACTCAGCCTTACATCCTGTACAAAATAGCCGTTTAGTTTCCTGGTGTTTTGTGCAGTATTATCAAGGTATTGGCTGCTTACATATTTGCTGAGTAAGCTAATCTCGCTATTTTTTAATGGTACAATATCTATTGTACTGCCTGCTACAACTGCCGGCGAAAAACTGATGGTTGTTTTTTTATACTGTTTTACTACCTGGCCGCCATTATCATAATCGTCGATGTACTCAGTAAAATTTTTCACTTTATTTTCGCTGAAAGCTATATTAGCACCGATGTTTACGTATTCTGAAATGATAGCTTTTCCCTGCAGCTCAAGCCCAAGCCTGTAGCTATTGGGAATATTGGTACGGGTATAAGCACCTACATCATTTATTTTTCCGGTTAATACCAATTGGTTTTTATACAACATGTAATACAGGTTGGCAGCAAAAGAAAATTTACTATATTTTTTTTCCAGGCCAAGTTCAAAATCATTCAATTTTTCTGACAAAGGCTGCTGGGTAATACCTGCTTCAAAATCATCCCGGTTAGGTTCTTTGTTTGCAATTGCATAGGAAAAATAAGCCTGCCAGTTTTTATTGTTATAGGTAATACCTGCTTTGGGGTTTACAAATGTGTAATTGTTTTTTACAATTACGGTAGGGTTATTCCTGAACCCATTTATATTGTAGGCTACATTTCTAACCTGCAAATCTGCATAGGTTTGCCAATTAGTACCCCATTGTTGAGTCCATTTAGTAAAAAGGGAGAAATCTTTTTTATTGGCGGTTAGATTATACCATTTGTAATTAACAGGAACTGCCGGCTGAACTTGTGCCCAAATAATTTCACCAAAATGCTTTCCATCATAACCATTCCATCCGCCACCAATAGTAAGCTGCGTATTTTTCTTTTGGTGCTGAACTGAAAACACGGTACCATAAAAATTATTGTCAAGCCACAGCTGCCTGATTAAATCAGTTTTAGTAACCATACTACCACCATCATCATAATTGGGTAATCCATATCCGGCTAAATCTTGTGCAGCCTTGTATTGCTCATAATAGCCTGCACCTTTTGAGAAAAACAGGGTAATGTTCGATTTCCAAAAGGCACTAAACTGATGGTTGTAAAATAGCTGATAATGGGTTTGGAGATAATTGTCTGTTTCGTTTTTGTATGGGCTTCCAGGTTGATCCTGCCCACTTACATTAAAGGTTCTGTTATTTTTAAGATCACTTTCGCTTACACCGTTCCATGCCAGATAGGTTTTTTCTTTACCTGAAAAAACATTAAGCCTGACTGAATTTTTATCATCTATATAAGCAGTACTAAAATAATAGGACTGTAGTTTAGTGGCCGCCCTGTCAATGTATCCATCACTGGTTATATTGCTCAACCTTCCATCAATAGTAAAATGATTTCCTAATAGTCCACTGCTAACCTTTAAGGTATTTTTAAAAGTATTAAATGAGCCAACACTATTATTAAGTTCTACCAGTAATTTGGTATTTACTTCGTTGGTAGATAAATTAATGCTGGCACCAAAGGCACCGGCTCCGTTTGTACTGCTTCCTACGCCACGTTGTATCTGTATGCTGTTTACGGACGAAGAAAAATCCGGAAGGTTTACAAAAAAAGTACCCTGGCTTTCTGCATCATTGTAGGGAATGCCATTTAGGGTTATGTTAATCCGGCTACCATCTGTTCCACGGATGCGAATGCCCGTGTACCCAACGCCATTACCTGCATCGGAATTTACAACTACAGAGGGTGTTTGGTTTAAAAGAAATGGCAAATCCTGGCCAAGATTATTTTTTTCCAGCTCTTTTTTTGTAAGATTTATTTTAGCAAATGGCGCTTTTTCAGCTGCACGTACAGCGGTAATTTCTACCGGTTGCAGAAAAGTTGTATCATTGAAAAGTTGATTTTTTTGTTGTGCGTAGCATTGGGATACTATACTTAATAATAACATACATGTTGTAGTAATTTTCATTTTCGTTAAAATTTATTCTGAAACCGGAGGAGATGGGATAACGAATAATTTAGACGAGCTTGCAACAAGGCTGTACCAATCTTGTTTCCCTTTCGGGAAAGGGAATAATTTTACTTCAGCTGCAGCTAAAGCTATTCTCCCTTCGCAGGCATTATCCTGTGCAGGTTATCGGGTTTAATCTCAGCCTTTTGCCAACTGGCAAAAAGCACCCCGGAATTCAAATTGTTAAAAGAACTTTTGAAACACGAAGTTAAGGCGTTAATAATTTAATTTCCAAACTTTGTAACAAACGAACCTTGTAAACCGTATAATCAATAAACAAAAAATTATGAAAAAAATACTCCTTTCGCTTTTTACGCTGCTAAGTGTGCACCTGTTTGCACAAGATGTTATTTTAAATGATGCCAACGCAGAAAAACGGTCATTATCTTCTGGTTTCAATGCCATTAAAGTTTCTGATGGTATCGATTTGTTGCTAACGCAGGGCTCGGAAGAATCACTTGCAGTAAGTGCTTCTGAACCTAAGTATCTGGCAAAATTAAAAACGGAAATTGTAAACGGAACACTCAAAATTTATTATGACAACGCCGGTATGATCTGGAACAGCAATGATAAACGAAAACTAAAAGCGTATGTTTCTTTTAAAACACTGGAAAAATTGCAAGCCTCGTCTGGTGCAAATGTTAAGGCAAGCTCCGTACTCAATATTTCACGATTGGAGTTAAAAGTAAGTAGTGGTGCTTTATTTTCTTCTGAGGTAAATATTACGCAGTTAACGGCTACGCAGGATAGCGGTGGCGAAATAAATATTACCGGAAAAACCAGTGAATTAACTGTGGAGGCCAGCAGTGGCGGCATCTTTAAAGGGTATGAATTGGTTTGTGACTATTGCAAAGCAAAAGCCAGCAGTGGTGGGTCGGTGAGAATTAATGTTGAAAAAGAATTAAATGCAAAAGCCAGTAGTGGTGGCGGAATTCATTATAAAGGAAATGCAGTAATTAAAGAAGTGGATATTAATAGCGGAGGAAGTGTTAAGCGGGCTTAGTAATCGTTTAGTAATTAGATAGCACCATAATTTTTAAAGTAGCTTAGTTTAGTGGGTTTAAAAGTTTAGTTGCCGCACTAAATTGCAAAAAAATAATAAGTAAGTGAGAATTAAAATTGGCGAAAATTGTGTCAAATTTAAATACCAAAGCTTTATTTCATCATAATAAAACAGTTCTTAATTGCAGGAAATTTAATATTGTTTATTTCCAGCTTCTAAAATAAATCAGTATGAAAAAAGTATTTTTTATTATCGTGGTATTGCTGACCTGTTCAGTAACCAATGCACAAAAAACAATTGTAAATGATGCCAATGCAACAGTAAGATCGCTGACTGAAAGTTTTCATGCTATAAAAGTATCGGGAGGTATCGACTTATATCTTTCGCAATATGAAACCGAATCTATTGCGGTGAGCGCAGCTGATGATAAATATAAAAATGATATAAAAACCGTGGTAGACAACGGTGTGCTCAAGATTTATTATGAAGGCAACAATTGGTCCTGGGGCGGAAACAAAAAATTGAAAGTGTACGTTTCCTTTAAAACCATGGATCGTTTACAGGCAAGCGGTGCTTGTGATGTACATGTGGCAGGTAACATAACCGTTCCGGATTTATCCATCAATATGAGTGGAGCCTGCAACTTTAAAGGTGCTGTTTTTGCAACCAATCTTTCATTGAATTTAAATGGAGCATCAGATGTAAAAATCTCCGGAACGGCAACCTCTATTAAAATAGAATCAAGTGGTGCCAGCGATGTAAAAGGCTATGATTTAATAACTGAAAACTGCACTGTAAAAGCTTCGGGAGCCTCTGATGTAAACATCACTGTAAATAAGGAAATGATAGTAAGCGCCAGTGGTGCCAGCGATATTTTTTACAAAGGCAACTGCGTAATTAAAGAAATCCGCAGCAGCGGTGCCAGCACAATTGCAAAAAAAGGATAGTCATGAATGGGTGGGTTGGTATCTTGTTAATGGTTTAGAAATTAAGTGGTTTAAAGTTATTCTCTAATCTATGTTTAGGAGCCCGCCCGGCTAAACGCCGTTTGGATGGGGTTTAGATTGTTTAGAAGGTTTAGATCGTTTAGATGAAGACCTGTAAAAAAAAACATTAATAACTGGTATCAACCCATTTTTACTTACCAAAAGCCCACAATAAAAAGCCCGGCAATGCTTTACTCCAGGATGCATAATCATGCTGACCATTTAAAGATTCTACATAAACAATATCACCTGCAGGGCATACCTTTTTGTTTTTAATAATCTGCAACAAATCTTTGGTATCATCCACTACATCAATAACTCCATCTTTATCCCTGTCACTTTTTTCTTCCTGCAAACCTGCATACATCCAATATTTTAAATGAGGTCGTTTACGTGACTGCTGAATACTGCTCAGTAAAATTCTGTTGGCGGCATCGGTGTAATTAATATCAGTCTGGTCTTTATCTCTCCACCAAAATGAACCCGAAAAAACGCCTACTCTATCTATCTTATCAGCATTATTCCAGGCAATATCCATAGCAGATAAACCGCCAAGTGAACTGCCAGCTATTACAACACTTTTAAATGAACGAACGCCCGCTTTCTTTTTGATGGAGGCATACAATTCATTATCTATAAAAGCTGCATACTTATCTGCCTTTTTACCCCTGTTTTCAAAATCAGGTTTTCCTGCAACACCATACCAATCTTCCCGCTTACCGGCATGCACCGCAACTACAAGCAACGGCCCAATCAATTTTTTCCGGAACAGACTATCTAAGGTTTCTTTAATACGCAGTTTATCTGCATCCTGCCCATCATTCAATATCAATAAATTCATTTCATTTTTACTTTCCGGGATTGGCGTACTAATAATTGTAAGCTTTATATGCGCCTGCAGGTGCCTGCTGTATATTTCATCTTCCTGTTGTTTAATTTTTTTTGTACAGGCTGTTGCAATTATAATGAGTGACAGCAAGGGTATACAGCATTTTTTGTAAAAAAACATAATAATAAATTGAAAAACAAATGTATAATATTTGGTGGTAAAACCTCATTCCGTTAGTTTTGCACTGCGAAGTAGAGCAGCGGTAGCTCGTCGGGCTCATAACCCGAAGGTCCTAGGTTCGATCCCTAGCTTCGCAACTACTCCAGAGGTTCATTTTGAACCTCTTTTTTATTTTAAAGCCCTTTACTAATTAATACATATGGTGATCTAAAAAATAACTTTTTAAATCAAATTAAAAAAGGGAATAATCGTTACGACTATCCCCTTTTTTAATTATTAATGTGAGAGAACTATTTTAATGTTCTCATGTAATTCACCACAGCCCAAATGTCGTCGGTTTCCGGAATTTTTTTCTTGTAAGAAGGCATATCCTTTCTTCCTTCAGCGGTTTTAAAAAATAAGGATCCGTCCGTTTGTGCGTGGAAAGCGGCTGCTGTAAAATCACCACACTCCGTATCTAACTGAGATGCTTTGGTGCCGTCGCCTTTTCCTTTAGTGCCGTGACAGCTTTTGCAATGTTGATTGTACAAAGCTTTACCCGTAGCAATAGATGCAGCATCTGATTTTACAGGGTTTACCATGTTTTTGTTTTTGTCTGGAACCAGCCATGGTTTGGGTTGCGTGCTGTTCACAAACGACAGTAACAGAACGAGACTGCAACTTAAAAGAATGAGTGATGTTTTTTTCATGATTGATTGTTTTTAAAGTAAAAATTTATAGCTAACGTGAATTGATACCATGCTTTAGATGGGTTGGTTTCTATTGTTGATTGTCCTAAGCTTTTGTAGTAATTGCAGTATGGGGTTCTTCCTTTCTTAAACGGAATAACTGTACTACAATTACGATATAATGTCCCCAAACAACTGCCATTAAAATGCTAAATGTAATCACCATCCAAAGCGGGGGATGTGGACTCCACAATGCCCTTGGCAATGCTGTTAATTTGTCTGAAACCTTTAATCCCCAGGGTTGAACGATACTGGCTTCTATGTTTCCATATATTTCATTTTCATCCAGCCTTGCTATCAATGTAATATTTCCTTTTGCGTCGCCGGGGAGATTGTTGGGGATTTCAACGGAGGCTGCGCCATCTGCATCTGTAGTGCCTTCTCCAACTTTCAATGGATTAATTAAACGTGCAACAAATATGCCAACTGTTGTTTCAGGAACGGGTGTCTCTGCTCCGGTTCCAAGGTCTGTTAGTTTCATCTGAACCGTTAGTAACGAGTCTTCTTTAACCGGGGTTATTTCAAGATGTGCTCTCTTTATACTTACTTCCTCTTCTGTTGGTTCCATACCTTTGTTGCCTGCAAAGATTGCTTTAAAGTTCAGTTTGCCTTCAGCGTTTGTTTTAAGTGAATCTGCCTTTACATTTAGCACCGCTTTACCGTATTGGTCGGTGATTACAAAGCCCAATGGAATGTCGCCTGTTTCAGTTACCAATACAAAGGATACTTTTAGCAGTGATAGTCTGTAGAAGGTGCCTTTAACTTTAGCTTGCATCGCTGCTTTTAAATCGATGCTGTTGTTCGCTTTTTGCACAGTTATAAAATTCAATGAAGGTCCTATCAGCGAAGGCACCTCCTCCGCCACTGCTGCTTCTGCCGCAGGTGCTTCTTTTTTTGTGCTGTCTGCTTGTGCAAATATGTTTACAGGAATAAACAGCAGCATCATTAATCCGGCATAGATAATGGCACTTCGTAATTTAAGTGCAGATGCAGCCTGTGTTGTAAATGCTTTCATATAATATTGTTTATACAGTTTGTATTGCTTCTTGATTTACAACAACCGGCTCAAGGTGATGATTGTGCTGGTGCAACGGTTCCTCTAATTCTGATACTGGTACAACGGTTACCAATTTTGATATCAACGTAAATAGTAAAAGAAAGGAGGCGATGCCGGCAAAGGTCAATGCCCACTCGGGCCAGGTGGCGGTGTATTTTACATACTCCATTCTTGTATCCTGCATCGGTAATGCAGGGGTTTCAAGTGTTGGTACAATAATGAGGTAACGTTTTACCCAAAGGGCCATTACCATTGCAAAAGATGCCAGTGTTATCCAGTTTACTTTTCGTGTTGCAGGAATCGCCACAATGGCTATGGGGACAAGGATACCGAATAGATTTGCAAACAAAGTCCACCATCCATATTCCTGTAAACTAAATAGCTTGTTAATTACATCTGCATCCCATTTTGCTGATCCGAACCAACTGGTAAAATATTCAGAGAAGGTAAAGTACCCATATGCTGCTGCCAATACCATCATGCAATAGCCAAGGTTTACGAAAAGTTTATCGGTAAAATAATTCTGCAGCTTATACATTTTTCGGTATGCCCACATGGCAACAATCAATACCCCACATCCTGAATAGAGAGCACCTAAAACGAAGTAAGGACCAAAGATGGTGCTATGCCATCCCGGGCGCAATGTCATTCCAAATATCCAGGAGAGGATTGAACTAACCATAATGGATAAAGGAATAATAATGATGGCCAGCAGGTTTTGAGAAATGATTAAATGTCTTTTCTGACTGGCGGTGCCCCGGTAACCCAATGCCAGTGCTGTGTACAATTTCTGTTTCCATTTGGGTACATTCATTTTAGTATCCCGGTACACTGCAAAATCTTTTATCAGTGAAATGTATAGAAAGAGCCCACTTCCTACAAAATAGGTAAGAATGGCCAGCACATCCCACGTCATGGGCGACTGCAATCTTGGGTAAATAAATAAATGATGCAAGCGGTCGAAGCGGCCAACGCAAAGTAGAATAAAGATGGGGCCAACAATAACGGAAGTAATCGTCATCATTTGCGAAAGCCGGATGATGGGTTTACCCCAGGGTACTTTAAATAAATGTAGCAAGCCCGAAATAATGGCACCTGCATAACTAAGTCCGATGAAAAATATAAAGTTTACAATAAAGAGTCCCCACACCACATTGTCCCGCATTCCGGTTACGATGTGTCCATGTGCAATTTGTAAATACAGCGCATAGCCGCCTACCATGATCCACAGCAAAAAGAAAACGATCCAGAGCAAATTTGACTTGCTGAATTTTTCAATATTGGGCCGCTGGTAGTTGAAGGCTTCCTGCTGGTATGAATTTAGTTCCATAAAATAATTGCTTTTAAGATGATATTAAATTCGGCCTTTTTAGAATCTGTTTAATTTTTTTATTTTGCCACGAATGCACGAATAGTTGCTAAGTTTTCTGAATTAAAGCACTTCTATTCGTGTCAGTTGGTGCAATTAGTGGCAATTAAAATTATCCATGGCAAATTGTGAAACCATTTTAAACAGCTTCCTCAGGATTTGGAAGAAATTGGTTCCATGATATCTTTAAACCTTTCTTTTAATTTATCAGGCAGGTTCTCATATCCTCTTTCAACCGGAAACTGTCTGTCTTTTGGAGGCAGATAATATACCCTTGGTTTAGTGCCCAGTTCTTCTAAGAAGCGATAGCCGGCACGGTCTTTAATCAGTTGGGTAAAGCTTACAGTTTCAGAGCCATTGCTTACCGTATCTTCATTTTCATCGCCAAAATAAAATACGCCATTGGGGCAGGCTTCAGCGCAAGGCGGAAGCAAACCTTCTCTTGTTCTGTCGGGACAGAAATCACATTTTTCTACAGTGCCAACTTTTGCGGGTATACTTGTTTCGGCAGAATATGGAAGGTCTTTTATATCACTGTTTAACTCAGGCTCTGCCCAGTTAAATACACGGGTAGAATAAGGGCAGGCTGCCATACAGAATTTGCAACCAATGCAGCGATCATTGTCAATCAATACCAGGCCATCCTGGCGTTTAAAAGTGGCATCTACCGGACAAACTTTTACACAGGGTGGATTATCGCAATGGAAACATTGTTTAGGAAACCAATAAGGAGCGCCCTCTTCACTATCCTTCATCAGTTTTACGGTGAGCCATTCTGTATCTTCCGGCCGGTAGTGATGTTTTTGGCAGGCAGTAATACACTTTCGGGCATTCTTGCAAAGGGCCAGGTCTACCACCATTACAAATCTTTTACCCGGTATGCCTTGCCTTTCTTCCATCTTGGAAACGATGGCTATATGCTCCTGGTAATTCAGGTAAGCAGAGTCAATCTCCACAATTTCTCCATCAGGTGAAAGCAATCTTACTTTTTTGCTGACGGTGCTGTTTTTCGATGAGCAGGAACAGGCTAAGCTACCACAGGTAGCCGTTACTACTGTTGCGATTGCGGCATTTTTTAGAAAATTTCGCCGGCTACTGTCATTCACTTCATCATGCTGTTTCATTGTTCAGGTTTAAATAATCAACAAT
>Ga0163154_10001100_pt1 | contig 42116 bp, 27 predicted proteins | sample OliLakLV19MP9P1_FD_148649 | JGI IMG/M metagenome (GOLD analysis project Ga0163154, IMG submission 148649) | Freshwater microbial mat bacterial communities from Lake Vanda, McMurdo Dry Valleys, Antarctica - Oligotrophic Lake LV.19.MP9.P1 | ecosystem: Environmental > Aquatic > Freshwater > Lake >... | reverse complement strand
ATGTAAATCTTTAGTCATAGACAGCAAAATGTACCAGCCTTGCAATTCTTTGTCAAGGGGCAAATATGTTAATAGAGGTGTTCTTGTCTATCGCAAGCATACTGCTTTATAAGAATAATGTCAAGCGGGTTATTTTAGGGTAATGTTATTTATCGCATCTACATGCGTTATATCAATCTAATTCACTGTATATATGACGGATGAGGCTCATAAGAGTCATCCGCCACACGTATATATCGTTATAAATTAGTAGCCCAACACCGCGACTACATCGGATACAGATTTGGAACTCTTGGCGAGCATGGCAGTTTCTTCATCGTTCAATTGCATTTCGATGACTTTTTCCACGCCACCAGCACCTAATACCGCAGGCACACCGACATAGAGGTTGGTATAGCCATATTGACCATTGAGGTATACAGCAGAAGGAATGACACGTTTTTGGTCGTTGAGAATGGCTTCCACCATATCCACAGCACCAGCCGCAGGCGCATACCACGCACTCACGCCAATCAATCCCACAATTTCGCCACCACCCTTGCGGGTACGCTCGATGATAGATTGCAGACGTTCTTCGCTCATCAATTCACGGACAGGAATCCCTGCCACAGAGGTATGACGAGGCAGTGGCACCATTTCATCACCATGTCCACCCAATACGATACCGTGAATGTCTTTCACACTCACACCCAATTCCATCGCAATGAAGGATTTATAACGGGCAGTATCCAATGCGCCAGCCATACCCACCACGCGGTTGGCGGGGAATTTGCTTTCATTCAATGCCACATGACACATCGCATCCAATGGATTGGACACAATCACCAACACCGCATTAGGGGAATGTTTGGCGACTTCGCGGGCAACCTCACCCACGATAGATTGATTGGTCTTGACCAAATCATCACGACTTGGAAATTGACCCGTCACGGGGTCTTTTTTGCGGGGGACACCTGCGGTAATCACCACCACATCAGAATTGGCGGTTTCGGCATAATCTTTTGTGCCAACCACTTTGACATCGGTACGCAAAATGGGGGTGGCTTCAAATAAATCCAACGCCTTACCTTTTGCCGCGCCTTCTACAATATCTACCAATACCACATCTGCCAATTCTTTGACAGCAATCCACACTGCACAAGTAGAACCGACATTCCCTGCACCAACTACGGTTACTTTTCTACGACCCATGTTGATAATATCTCCTATAGGGTTATTCAATCCAATTAAATCCACATGCGCCACATCTATCTATCGCACATGACCAAACACTAGTTAAACCTTTGGCGCACCTTTGAAAATCTCTGGTGACGCTTTATCGGCAAATTTGGCAAAGTTCTTCTTAAACATCTCCACCAACGCCTGCGCTTTGGCATCGTAGGCATCTTTGTCTGCCCATGTGTTGCGCGGATTGAGAATATCACTCGGCACATCTGGCACTTGGGTGGGAATCATAAACCCAAAGAAGGGTTCTTCTTCAAATGATACATCATTCAATTCCCCATTGAGTACCGCATTGATAATACGGCGTGTGTGCTTGAGCGACATACGCTTCCCTACCCCATACACACCACCTGTCCAGCCTGTATTCACCAGCCAAACATGCGAGCCGTGTTTCTTGATTTTCTCTGCCAGCAATTCAGCATAGACAGTCGGGTGCATGGGCATAAAAGGTCCGCCAAAGCACGCACTAAATGTCGCGGATGGTTCTGTCACACCGCGTTCTGTCCCTGCCACTTTTGCCGTATAGCCACTAATAAAATGATACATGGCTTGCTCTGGAGTCAATTTTGCCACAGGTGGCAACACCCCAAACGCATCGGCAGTGAGAAAAATGATATTTTCTGGATGCCCCGCACGACCTGTTTCACTAGCATTGGGAATAAACCCAATGGGGTACGAACAGCGTGTATTCTCGGTATATCGCGCATCATTAAAATCAGGTGAACGGTCTTCGTTCAATGGCACATTTTCTAAAATCGTGCCGAACATTTTTGTGGTCGCATAAATCTCTGGTTCACCTTCCGCGCTGAGGTTAATGGTCTTGGCATAGCACCCGCCCTCAAAATTGAAGATACCATCTTCACTCCAACCATGTTCATCATCGCCAATTAATACGCGGGATGAATCGGCGCTAAGAGTTGTTTTCCCTGTGCCACTCAATCCAAAAAACACCGCCGCTTTGCCATCCATACTATGATTGGCAGAGCAGTGCATCGGCATAATTTTTTGCAATGGTAATAAATAATTTAATACCGAGAAAATCCCTTTTTTGACCTCACCCGAATACAGCGTACCACCCACGAGGATAATCTTTTTCTCCATGTTCAGGACGATGAATGTGCCTGTGCGTGTGCCATCTTCATCGGGCTTAGCAATCAGGCTTGGGGCGGCGAGGATGGTGAATTGTGGGTCATGATGAGCAAGTTCATCGGGGGTTGGGCGCACAAACATATTCCATGAAAATAAAGCATGATACGCCACTTCACTCACCAACCGAATGGGTAAGCGATAACGTGGGTCTGCCCCACCAAACGCATCCAATACATATAAATCGGATTGATGGCTTAAATGATTGAGTACCTTGCGATGCAATCTATCAAACACCTCTGGTGAAATTGCCTGATTAACATCACCCCACCAAATATGCGAATCCGACTCTGACCCCTCAACTTTGACAAAAAATTTATCTTTGGGGCTACGTCCCGTATATTGACCTGTGAGTACCCGTAATGCCCCTGTATTGGTGAGTTCTGCTTCACCATTCCGCACAGCATGTTCGTATAATTCGGCGGGGGTCAAATTCCAATGCAAGTTCACACGGCGCACATCGGCTACAGAGAGTCCAACACTTTCTAATCCTGTGTTGTATGGTTGTTTGGCATACATAATAACGAGAGAGCCTCCTCAAAATGACTAGATTAAAAAATTTTATCAAATATTTTTTAAGTACCACAAGCTATTTTAAGCTATGTAGCGTACTTTCTCTAGTGACTAATGGCATAAAGACTTGTGATATTCATCGAAATATCAGGCGCGGATACCCTTGCCTTTAGGCATGGGGATGCTTACCACTTTTGTACAATATGCATAGTTTATTATAGACAAGATGAGTATGGATATATAGGCTTGACACCATCCCCGCAAAAGTGGAAAATTTTTGGTAGAATAATAAAAAGATAGTCAGCAGAAACATCACCTATAAAGGAAATGATATGGCAACCGAAACCAATACACCCGCACATAACACTGGAAATAACAGCCTCACGCTTGGATTATCGTTATTGGGCGGGTTGGGCATGACCTTGATGATTGTCGGCGCAGGCATTGGGGTCATCGGTGGCGAAAATGCCGATTCCACCATCGTTGGCATTTTTGTATTAAGTGGCTTGTTAATGCTCATCAGTGGCATTGGCGCGTGGTTGGCGGTTGTGCGTCCATGGGAAAATTTTGATGACATCAACGAGGCACACTATCATGGGCATCACCACGAAGAGGCACATCACGAAGCCAGTGAAGATCTGTTGGCACTCGATGCGAGTGAACCACAACACAGCCTGCCAGAAACGACACTCTAAATTATGCCACGTCCCCAAATTCCACAACGCCAGCCGATTGGTGATTCTTTCAGTGGCGTTGTGCTAAAAATCGAAAATGCCAATAAAACCCAATCATGGGGTCTTTTGGCATCCATCACAACACCCACAGGCATAGCACATCTGTCGGGCGAATTCATCATCCGTTATGGGGTGCGTTATCTGGGAAAACCTCACATTTCGGTTGTACCAGGGCTGGTCGCCTCAGATTATGGCGATATGATGACGGGTGAAATGGCATGGGAATTTATCTATAAAAAAGGACTCGCCTTCCCACGCACCGATGTTTTGGGCTATCGTAATGATGGTGTAGATGAGATGATAAGCATGAAATATCTCGATACCGTCATCCCGCCCCAAGTGTTGGTATTCCCAGATGGGGTTGCTACCGTCCCAATCATGCCCATTGTGGCACTCATTGCCCCGCTAGAGGTCGCCCAGAAAATGCCATCGCGCCTCTTAGATTATCTACCCAGATTTGACACCTTAGAAGAATGGAACCCTGAATGACCAACGACATAGACGATATTTTTAGTGATGACCTGCCTCCAGACCATCGTTCTGGATTTGTGGCAGTAGTGGGTCGCCCCAATGTGGGCAAATCTACCCTTATCAATCGCATTTTGGGGCAAAAGATTGCCATTGTGACAAATAAGCCCCAAACCACGCGCAAACGCCAAATTGGTATTTATACCAATGAAGGCGGTCAGTTGATGCTGGTAGATACCCCAGGTCTTCACCGCCCTCATCATAAATTGGGCGAATATATGATAGAAACGGCAGAATTTGCCATTCAAGATGCAGACCTCATCATGTGGGTACTCGATGCCAGCGCCCCCCCACAAGATGCAGAGACCTATATCGCAGAGACCCTCATGCGCCTCCGTCCAGAAGCACCTATCGTTTTGGTGTTAAATAAAGCCGATTTGCTACCCAATGAACCCGATTTAACCGCCCACACCGCCCTAATTCCGCACATAGATGCTATCCGTGTGAGCGCCATGACGGGCGATGGTGTAGATGGCTTACTCGCATTTATTATGGAGCAAATGCCACTCGGTCCGCGTTATTACCCTGCCGACCAAGTGAGCGAAGTGAATATGCGCTTTATCGCCGCCGAAATCATCCGTGAGCGTATCATCGAAAATACCGAGCAAGAAATTCCCTATTCGGTAGCAATCGAAGTAGAAGAATACAAAGAACGCTCAGACGATTTGACCTATATCAATGCCACAATTTATGTTGAGCGCGAGTCGCAAAAAGGCATTATGGTGGGCAAGAATGGCAAAAAGATTAAAGAGATTGGCATACAAGCCCGACAAGCACTTGGCGAAACCACAGGCACACGCATCTATTTAGATTTGCATGTCAAAGTGCTAAAAGATTGGCGGAGCAACCTCCCCTTCTTACGTCGTTTGGGATACCGAATGAGTCGTGAGGAAGATAAATAATGATAGATATTGCTATCAATTATTCCCGCCAAGCCGCCAAATTATATGAATCGGGGCAAATTCAGCTAGACTATTTCAAATGTCCTGCATGGGATGACCTCATTGCGGAAGCACGGGCAGTTTTACCCGCTTATGTCCATTTTCCGTTGCGTGTAGGGCGTGGTATAGTGATGGATACAGAGAAAAAAGCACCCGCAGATTTTTCTCGTATCGAAAAACTTCTCACCATGAGCGATACGCCCTGCGTTAATATTCACTTTTCGCCATTTGATAGTGATTATCCCGAAATTGCCTATGACAGCCTCGCTACAAACGATATTGAACTGGTAGTCGAAAATAGCATTAAGGCGATTAATCAATTGGTAGAAAAATTTGGCGCGGATAAAGTTTTGGTAGAAAATGTGCCAAGTGTCAAGCACTCACACATGCTTTGTGCGCTCTATCCAGATGTCATCACCCGTGTGATTGATGAGACCAATACCACCCTACTATTCGATATTTCGCACGCCCGCCTATCTGCCCATCGGTTGGGCATGAATGAGTATCAATATATTCGCGGGTTGCCACTCAAGCAAGTCCAAGAAATGCACGTCACGGGCATCACCCGCATAGATGAAACACACCTAGATATGCTCAATGAGCGCGGGTTATCGGACACGATTTTTCATAAATTGGCGGGGGAATTGATTGACCATGTACCATTTACCCCGCCCGACTGGGATATTACTGCATGGGCATTTGAGCAGATACACTCTGGGGCATGGCACAAGCCGTGGGTGGTGGCATTTGAATATGGCGGGGTTGGGGGTGTTTTTGAAGCACTCAGCGACTCTGCTACTATTGCCGACCAAGTTCCACGCCTCTATCGCATGGCAAAAAATCGGCATCTGAGCCACAATTCTGCCTAACTAGCGATTTCGATGAGCGCCATCAATATGGCGCTCATGGCTCTCATCCCCAAAAAGATAAAACGCAAACAGCCTAATATAGAATTATGCCTTTATGCCCATTAGATACTCTCGCCCGCCATCACAATCACGATGCATTTGGTCTATAAGGGCTTGCAGGCTATCGAATTTAGCCTCTGGGCGCATAAATTTCTCAAATGTGACATACAGTATCTCACCATAAATATCGCGGTCAAAATCGAGTAAATACGATTCTACCGTCACCCCCCGATACCCAAATGTGGGACTAATGCCGACATTGGTCATCGCCATAAACCGTTCTCCGTTAAGCGTTGCCCACCCCGCATAAATGCCATTGGCGGGGATAATATGCCCTTCCCATACAGCCATATTCGCGGTGGGAAAACCCAATTCACGCCCACGTTTCATACCATGAATCACTTCACCAGATAGGGTATAACTACGCCCCAGCCACTCGCGCACTCGCGCCACATCCCCCCTTTGGAGGGCATCCCGAATGAGAGTGCTACTAATCACCCCACCCGCAATTTCGCTCTGTATCATGTCCACCACTTCAACAGAAAAGCCTTTTTGCTCCCCTGCCGATTGCAAAAACGCTACATTGCCCTCGCGCTTATAACCCAGCGCGAAATCTTCCCCCACCCACAATTTTTGTGGATGCAAATGATTGATAAGCAACTCGACAAAATCGGATGCCCGCATGTGGCGAGTCTGTTCATCAAATGGGTGTGTGACCACATAATCCACACCCAAATTGAGCAAATACTCAGCACGCTGTTCGGGATGAGTGAGATAATAGCGCCCCTCTAACCCACGTAGCACAATATCGGGATGCGGAAAAAATGTGAGTACCACCGCCAACCGCCCCGTTGAATGGGCATGTTTGACCAATTGCTTAATCAGATGCTGATGCCCCTTATGCACCCCGTCAAATACACCAATCGTAATCACTGACGCTTGAAGCAAATGAACATTCGAGATGTCGTAAATATGGCTCATGGAGTGTCCTTATTCAGAAGCCGATGCAAACACTTTATGGGGTCGCCACCCGTCATTTTCTGCGCGTAATAATGCGATAAATTTGCCATCTGGGGAATATGCCCGCCCAAATTCGCCCACGGGAACAGGTGCATGAAGCGGATTTCTGCCGTGTAGGATATGGTCACTATCTGTCGTATCCAATTTCACACAGGGCATATCTGCCAATGCTGTATTTTCATCTACCAAACAGGTTTTCCAATCAGGGTTAGTTAATAATGATTCTAAATCATGTGCTTCAGACAGGTCAAATGCCCCGCTACTTACGCGGATAAGCCCTGTCAAATGCGCCCCAACACCCAACACCTGCCCCATATCATACGCCAAACTACGGATATATGTCCCAGACCCACAACGAATTTCGATATGTGCGGTTGGCGGGTTGAATTGGGCGATAACAAGACTGTGGATGGTCACAGGGCGGGGTTCTAGTTCTATCGTTTCGCCTGCACGGGCAAGGTCATATAATTTTTTGCCATCACGTTTGAGGGCGCTATACATCGGCGGGATTTGCAAAATATCGCCTGTAAAGCGTGGCAATATCGCCTGAATATCGGCTTGTGTGAGATGAGAAGCATCAGCAGTGGCGGTGATTTGCCCTTCGCTATCATAGGTATCGGTGGTCTGACCAAAGCGGATTTGTGCCATATACGTTTTTTGATTGTGCATGACGTAATCGCTCAAACGAGTAGCATCTCCCATACAAAGCACTAAGACCCCTGTGGCTAAGGGGTCTAATGTGCCAGCATGACCGACTTTTTTGATTTTGAACACCCGCCGAGTTTTTGCCACCACATCATGGCTAGTCATGCCTAGCGGTTTGTTGATATTCAAAAACCCGAATATCTCAGCCAATGGTCAATGTCCCTTGTTTTGCCGCTTCAATGAGCATCGGAATCACCCGTGCTTTCACCTCATCTAGCGTACCATCCACTGTCGCGCCTGCCGCCTGAACATGCCCGCCCCCACCCAACGCAAATGCCACACCAGACACATTAAAGCCTGATTTGGCACGCATACTCACATTGATTTTTCCACCTTCAACTTCTTTGAATACAACGGCAATGATTGCCTCATCCACTTTGACCAAAAAACCGACCAATCCCAGGTCATTGGCTTCTGTCATGCCCACACGATGAGCATCTTCTAGCGTGACATGCGCGGATAACAACCCACCCTCATGCAATTCAGCCGTTGCCAACGCATAGCGCCATACCAATAACGCATCAAATGGACGGTTATCCAACGTGCGAGCAGTCACTTCTGCCAAAGATGCACCCGCACCTATTAATTTTTGGGCGATGGAGAGTGTATCGGCGGTGACATTGCTGGTACGAAAGCCAAGTGTGTCTGTGACCAACCCCGTGAGCAATGGCAAGGCAATCGCTGTATCCAATGGTAAGTTCATTGTCTCTAGCCAACGGAAAGCAATCTCTGTGGCAGACACGGCGATGGAATCCACCAAAAACACATCACCAAACATCGTATTGGTAGCATGATGGTCGAGGTTAATCACCTTTTGGCTATGAGCGCGTCCGTATGCGCCACAATCCCCAGTGCGTGGCTCATCGCTGGAATCTGTGGAAATCATCACATCCCATTCGCCCTCGGTCAATTTGCTGTGAACGAGGTCGCTATTGGGTAAAAATGCCATGTAGCTATCTACTCCCCCATCCACCGCACAATCCACATCTTTGCCGAGTGAACGCAAACCATTTGCCAAACCGAGCATAGACCCAAACGCATCACCATCTGGCGAAACATGGGTGACAATCAATATCTTTTGGGCAGATTGAATCAGCGATGTGGCTTCTGCCCAGTCGGTGCGTCTAATCGAGGTCATCAAACTCGTCACTTTCCTCATCGGCAAAATCGGCATCATCATCGGCATTTTCTTCTATTGGCGCAGGTGGAATATTCAGCTTTGCCAAAAGCTGGTTCATACTCTCACCCCGTTGTAGGGTTTCATCCCAATGAAAATGCAATTCGGGCGTATTTCGCAACTGAACCCGCTTGCCCACTTCACGGCGCAAATAGCCTGTGGCACTTTTTAACCCCTTCATCACTTGTTCTTCGCGTGATTCATCACCCAATGCGTTAACATACACATCGGCAAACATCAATTCTGGGTCTAAATTTACTTCGGTGATGGTCACGTTATACAAACGGGGGTCAGATACTTCTCTGCGGAGGAGTTCACTCAGAATGGTCTGAATCCGCTCCCCAACACGTCCTTGTTTAATAGACATAATGGTGTCCTTTCGTTAGTATATGGGGCAGGTTGTCCTGCCCCATACCATATTTGATTGATTAATTGACGCGCTCCATAACGAAAAATTCGATGCGGTCGCCAACATGAAAATCACTAAATCCATCGAGAGAAATCCCGCACTCAAAGCCAGTACGCACTTCACGTACATCGTCTTTCATGCGTTTGAGTGAGCTAATGCTCCCCTCTTCAAAAATGATTTTGCCAGAACGCCGTACCCGCGCTTTGGCATTACGACGGGCTTCGCCTTCGAGGATATAACTCCCCGCGATATTGCCTTTAGAGATGCTAAAGACTTGGCGCACTTCTGCCACACCAATCGTCTTGGGGGCAAATACAGGGGTAAGCATCCCTTTGAGCGCCAATTCCATATCTTCTAGCAATTTGTAGATGATGGTATAACGCCGAATATCCACATGCTGAGTCTCTGCGGAGCGTTTGGCGGCATTATCTACCGTCACATTAAAGGCGATGACAATAGCGCCAGAGGCACTTGCCAGCATAATATCATTTTCGCTCACATTACCCACATCAGAGAGCAAAATACGCACTTTAATACCTTCGGAATTGGTATTCGAGAGGTCGCCTAATGAATTGACCAGTGGCTCTAATGACCCACGCACATCGGCTTTGACAATCAGATTGAGTTCTTTTTTGGAACTCGAATTGAGTTGTGCAAAAATATCTTCTAGGGTGACTGCCCGACCCGCTTTTTGTATTACTTCGCGGTTGGCATAGCGGTCTTCAACAATTTCACGCGCAGTTTTATCATTCTTGACCTTTTCAAAGGTCTCGCCGGGCATTGGCGGTGCATCTAATCCCAAAATGGAGACAGGGGTAGAAGGAGTCGCTTCGTCTACTGGTTTGCCTGCTTGGTCATACATCGCTTTAATGCGTCCATGACTCATCCCCACAACAATCACATCACCACGATGCACTGTCCCATTGAGGACAAGCAGGGTGGCAATCGTCCCGCGAGAGGGGTCAATCCGTGCTTCAATGACAATCCCTGTGGGATCTGCTTTGGGGTTTGCGATGATTTGTTGGTCATCTGCCACCAGCAAAAGGGCTTCTAATAAATCCTCGATGCCCTCACCTTTGGTCGAATTAACAGGCACCATGAGCGTATCACCATCCCAATCATCAGGGATGAGTCCAAGCTCAGATAATTCTTGTTTCACACGGTCAATATTGGCATTACGCTTATCAATTTTGGTGATTGCCACCACAATCGGCACATTTGCCGCCCGCGCATGATTAAGTGCCTCACGGGTGGTTGGCATGACACCATCATCCGCCGCCACGACCAAAACCGCAATATCTGCCCCATTTGCCCCACGCGCACGCATGGCGGTGAACGCCTCATGACCAGGGGTATCTAAAAAGGAGAGTTGCCGTCCTTCATGATTCACCATATAAGCACCGATATGTTGGGTAATCCCACCTGCTTCGCCATCTGCCACATTACTTTTGCGGATGGTATCAAGCAAGGTTGTCTTGCCATGGTCAACATGCCCCAAAATAGTGACGATGGGTGGGCGGCGTTCCAAATCGGATGTTTTTTCGGTGGTATACACTTTGCGCCAAGATTGCGTACTGTTAGCAACGCGCTTTTGGGCTTCTTCTGCGGCGGCAATCGCACTTGCCGATTGCGCCTCATAACCAAATTCTTCCAAAACAATAGCGGCGGTATCATAATCTATCTGTTGATTGATAGATGCCATAATACCACTGCTAATGAGGCGTTTCATCACCTCAATAGGACTGGCAGAAATAAGTTCCGCCAACTGACGTACTGTGAGAAAATCTGGAACTAAAACAATTTGTTTTTCCTGAGCCATAAGACCTCCATACTGAAAGGGTGATAGGTCAGGAATAGCCGTAGCAAGGCGCTACGGAATGACTATCACCCTGTATATAGTGAACTGATTTAGTAAATTGTGCGTCATCATCGTTTTAGCACTCATGATGACGGCTTTGCCTCCAATAACTGTTGCCGAAATTCATCGCTCAACGTCACTTTTAAGGCTTGATTCAGAACATGGGTTTTCATCGCACGTTCCCAACAACCATCGTTTTGACATAAATATGCACCACGTCCATTCATCTTTCCTGTTAAATCAATGTGTAACTCATCTTCAATAACCACGAGTCGCGTTAATGACCGCTTGGGTGATTTGGTTTTACAAACCACACAAGAGCGTTCTGGGGTGTGTTTTTGATTTATTTGCTGAGTTTTTTCTGCCATAATAAAACACAAGTGACCTGCATATTCGGTCAATGAAAAGAACAGTAGATAGACTATATTTTATATCATAGCATAAAGTCCCCAAATGTATATAGACATAAAGGGACTCGGTGCATAGAAATTGGTCTTATTTATTCAAAATCATCTAAGTCTGCATGAAAATGAACAGACTCACGCCGCCGCTTGCGCTTCACGATGGTTTGGTCAAGTTCTTCATCATAGATGATTTCACGATTTTTTTTCTTATGCTGTTTTTTAGCTTTTTGTGGCTGAATAACCGCTTCGACAACACTATCATCAGTCAAAAGGTCATCGGTTTCTATGGCTTCAATGACCTTTTTGCCTTTTTGTTTGCGCTCCCAATCAATACGGTCATCCTCAACGACATCCGTATATTCGGGGCGAATGACTTTTGGGGCAGATGATGTCTGCCCCACGCGCTGGTGTTGCTTCACTGGGGTGCGATTGCCTTGCGTCATACCCTAAAAATCTTCTCCATCCCAACCGTCGGCTTTGCGTCCACCTTTACGGCGACGTTTTGCAAAAGTCTGACCTGTATCTTCATCATAGACCAATTGACGGCGCTTCTCTTTTTCTTTCTTGCGCTTTTCAATACCACGCGGTGAATCATCGTCGTCATCATCTTCCAAGTCCACAAATTCTTCACCTACCTCAGTAGTCGCAAATTTAGGCTTAGATTCAGTGGCAGTTGGCACACTGGTCATCATCACTGGCAATGGCAATTCATTCACGGGTTCTACAATTTCTGGAGCAGGTTGTATATCTTCGGGTTGTTCTGCTACTAGCTCTTCTGGGGCGGGCATCTCTGCATCAACAAGTTCCACAGGAGACGCATCTTCTACTATGATACCAGTACCATCATCGGGGATAACCAATTTATCGAGGGCATTCTGAACTTGGCGCAACGCCGAGTCGTTATTTGTCCCCAATAACCGTTTTAGGCGAGTCTCATCAATCAAAAAGCGCAACATAATTTCGCCCGTGTTGCCGAGTGGCTCTAGGGATTCAATCATGGTATCGGGCAAATCGAGTGCTGTCACGGGAATATCAAAATAGGCTTGTGGCAAGGTCTCTTTAACGGCATTAATTTCGGCAATCCGCGCCGCACGCGACTTGTTGCGGACATCCACATAACGGCGTTCTGCCAAAACAGAAAATCGGCTAAGTTCTTTATAATCTTCCTCAGTCAAAACCCGTCCAGCCTGCTTTTTCTCGATAATCATGCTGACATTGCTCAACAAATCGGGGCTTTGCATCATCAATACATCAAGCGGGGGCTTCTCGATATTTTCGAGCGCATTCGACACCGATTCGGTCACACTCTTAATATCAATCCGCCAGCCAGTGAGTTTTGCCGCCAAACGCGCATTTTGCCCTTCCTTGCCAATGGCAAGCGATAACTGGTCATCGCGCACAACGACTACGGCGGTGCGCCCATAATCGGGGTCATCATCCAAAAATACGCCTGTCACACGGGCGGGGCTAAGGGCTTTTTCGATAAATTCTTCTTGATTTGGATTCCATTCAATCACATCAATTTTCTCTTTATTGAGTTCATTGACAATATTTTGAATCCGAATCCCGCGCATCCCAACACAAGCACCCACAGGGTCTATGCCCTCTTGCAATGCCATCACAGCCACTTTTGACCGATAGCCTGCTTCACGGGCGATATTTTTAATCTCAATTTGACCGTTATAAATTTCTGGCACTTCAAATTCCAGCAAACGACGCAACATATTACGATGGCTACGGCTGAGGATAATCTGAGGTCCGCGATTGCTCTTCTTCACTTCCAAGACATAGCACCGCACTTTATCGTGCTGGCGATAGCGTTCACCCGGAATTTGATGTTGGCGCAATAATTCTGCTTCTGCACGACCCAAACCAATCGTCACTTTATTGGCGGCGATGCTCTGAACCGTCCCATTGACAATATCGCCCTCTTTATCTTTGTATTCTTCATACAAAGAACTGCGTTCTGCCTCACGGATTTTTTGCAAAATAACTTGTTTAGCAGTTTGGGCGGCGATACGACCAAATTTCTTGGTTGTCCCCTCCAACTGTACCATCACAGTATCACCTAACTGGCACTCTGGATGATAATAACGCGCTTTTTCGATGTCAACTTCAGTATTGGGGTTTTCGACATCCTCAACCACCTCTTTTTCGACAAAGATGCGGGCACGCCCTGTAACAGGGTCTATGGTGGCTTCAACGTGTTGGGCTTTACTGGCGTTGGTATCACGTTGATATGCCGAGACTAATGCGGTTTGCAGGGCTTCTAGCACAACATCTTGTGGTAAAGACCGCAATTCTGCAATTTCATTAAAAGCGATTTCAAATTCGTTTTTCACTGTAACTGATTGCTCCCACAATCTATCAACAACTTGCGGTTTTTGTCTGTAACAAGCTGTTATAAATAATTCTAGCACACAACTTTTGATTTATAAAGCAAAAAGTGGGTTTTTCCCCACTTTTTGCCGTCCAAAAATTCAATTGTGTTGATACTAGCATGTGCCACTATCGCTTGTCAAGACATTGCCACAATTAGTTATCTGGCGTGGTCTCTGGAGTCGTCTCTATTGGTTCTAGCGTTGTTTCTACCGTGATTTCTACCTCAGAAGTCATTTCAACTTCTGGCGTTGCTTCAACAGTCACCTCAACCTCTGGTGTAGATTCGATGATGACGGCGGGTGGTAGCTGGTCAATATTCGTCTGTGGAATCACACCCGGTCTGTCATAGGGGGCAAATTTCAGCACACGCCCATAGGTCATATCACTCACATACAAATTACCTGCGCTATCGGTTGCCAAACCACCAATCACACCAAATTGCGACAAACTTGGGGCGCTACCTTGTGTCGTTTCGCCAAATGAGCCAATGCAATTGCCATCGGTATCATACATCAAAATGCGTGCGGCATCTGGGTCTGAGACATATAACAATTGACGCGACACATCCAACGCCAAATAGGGGCGATTGCCAAAATCTTCATACCAGCCCCGTATTTCAAAATTCCTGATGAATGTGCCATCGGTGTTGAATATGGCAATGCGTTTGTTCCATGTATCGGCGATGAAAATGCGACCATCGGGGTGCAAGGCAATACCCGCAGGCTCATTTAGCCCGCCATCACCAGACCCACTACGCCCAATATCGCGCACCCAAATACCATCAGGTGTATAGACACGAATTCGCCGATTGCCTGTATCAGACACATACACAAAACCGTTGTTATCTACCTTGACATCACGCGGACCCCAAAACCCATCAAGTGGTTCTATGGGCGCATCTGCACCCAATGTTAAGGGTTGCCCCCACATATTAATTTGGGTAAAGCGTTCATCAAAGGCACGAATCCGATAATTCCATGTATCTGCAACATAGATAGTCCCATTTGGCGACACACCAACACTATGTGGGCGCATGAAGAACGGTCCAGCAACGGATGATGGACCGGGCTGTCCATAAACATCCAACAATTCGCCATTGGGGGCAAAAATACTCACCTGTGAAATTTGTTCCGCCTCTTCTGCCACAATGACCCGTCCATCAGCATCAACCGCCAACCCAATCGGGCGTGAAAGAGGTTGGATTTGATTTTCAAAGATGCTAATGGCTTGCCGTGAGACAAAATTCTGATTACACACATTCACTTGCAACTGCGTAAATTCGCTCAGTGGGCTACCATCCCCCACCCCATAGAGCCATGCTTGGGCGGCAATATCTTTGCGGATATAGACATACATCGTATCCGAAACGGGCCAACTTTGGAGTTCAAAATCCGTATTAAACAAGCGACCCGGTACAAAAATAGCTTGCTCATAGGCATCATAATCACGCGCCCACCAAATATCAAACCATCCACGTCGCCGTTGGGCGGCATTTGCATCAACAAAACTAAGCCAGTCGTTGATTTTGGTAGCAGTCAAATCCCAATACGCATCCTGATAGGGCCACCACATGCGCTTATAAGTAAATTTCTGATAACTATCACGCAATAACGGTTCAATGCGCGTATTATTGCTATCACCAACAATCACTACCATTGTATCTGCGAGTTCTTCCTGAGATGGGGTGCGAGTATCAATGTATTGCACATTGGTAAAATCACGCAGATACCAGCTCCCAGGCCAAGAGAAACGATTATCGTGCATAATTTTTAGATTCATGCCACCAGTCGTCCGCATACTGATTTCTGCCAATTGTTCGGTGACAAATTTATTGGCAGGTCCGCCGTGTGCATAAACCAGATATTCTGTAGGCAGGTCATAATTGATGAATGAGGCAATCCACGCAGAACGGAATGTCACCACTGCCAAAATAGCAAAGGTTGATAGCGCCAATAATTGCCTAAATGAACCCCATCCTAATTTTCGTGCCAAGAAAATGGCAAAATAACCACCACCCAAAAACAGCGCCAACGCCCCTAGCCAGTTATACGTATAATCTAACTGGGCTTGTGTTGTGCCTAAGAAGGGTTGTTCACCCACTGTCAGGGGCATCACAAGACGGAATAGCGCCATCATCATCAACGGGAAGATGAACAGATACACCCATCCGCGTTGTGCAAATTTACGCCACTCAATACGGTCAAATACCCGTCCAAAATACCAAGCCGTGAGGAAAATCATCGGCACACTCATGTGTGTACCCAGCCACGGCATCTTTTCACCTGCAAGGGTATATGCCAGCAAATTAAACACCGCCCACCAACTGATAAAAAGCAAGACAGGCACTTCGGTGAGTTTCCACGCGCCTGTCGCCTCATCTTGTGTGGATAAAGCAGGTGTTGGGCTTTCTTGTGTATGGGTAGATGAAAGGCGTTCTAGCTGTGGCGATTTGACCGCCAAAGCCGACCATACCCATCCAAACAGGTTATATGCCTGTAGCATCGCAAATAATCCCACCATGAGAGGGATGAAAATCAACCCAATCACTTGCAGAATAAAACCCAAAACCTGCACAATGGCGTTCAAATCAAATTCGCGCTGAATACCGCGCCCATCCCATAACACTGCGCTGAGATAGAGCGAATCCCAGAACAACAAGTAAAATGCCACGCCTGCGATTACGATGCTCAAAATACCAAAAAAGACTAAACCGAGTAGTTGACCACCCAACAAATTAGACCACCAACGGCGGGTTTTTTGTGGGAGCAGTGCATCAATTTCGGATGTTGTTTCATCGTCATCTGTCCTTGTTGGATGGGGCAATAATCCCATAATACGGGGGGTTAGCCGTGTGAGCCTCGCCCAATTTTTACGGATACTCGTGGCATAACCCGCGTGTTTTGGGGCGAGTTCATATCCCAATAACATCCACATCAGACCAAGCCCTAAAATTGCCGATATGATAAACACGCTCACCAGCAATTGGCTCAATACCAACCCCCCATTTGGCAAATTGGGCAATGTGAAAATAATATACTGGTTAGCTGGCACTTCTGCCAACAAAATGAAATGACTATTGATAAGCGCCACAATCAAAAGGCAAATGAAGGCACTTATCCCCAACAACACCCAAATTGGACGGCGGATTTGCTCATATCCCCAATGGACGATATAACCCAATTCGCGCATGAGCCATGCAAAAACAGGCGCGACTGCCCCGCGTGAGGTTGATTCTGGCAAAATAGATTCCATCGTGGGTAATTCGGCATCGGATTCAACCTCCATTTGTTTGCGTGATTCGTGAATAGCCCGTTTGCGAAGCGTATCGCCAATAAACCACACACGATGCATCATTATCACCCAAACACCGAGCATCAACACGCATAGCGCCAATAGTGGGATGAGCAACACGGTCAAAATGGTGAAAATTGTCTGATAGGTCTGATAACTCTCGGCATCTGCCACAGGCGACCCAGCCATCCACATCAGATGACGCAAACCAATGATGACTCCTGTGAGCGCAAAGAACGAATTAAACAATGCCGTTGGAATAGGGGTGAGTTCATCTTTAGCGAGTTTTCCTCTACGCGACCATTCCAGCCATAACCTAAAAATAAGCCACGCCACCAATAATCCGACTAAGACCAAAAGTGCATTGGGGAGCATGGCAAAAATGGTCTGTAAGGTGCTGTCTTGTGATTCTATCCTGCGAATGGCTAACAAGCGCCACGCGGAAAATGCCAATGCACCCGCTATACCCACACCAAATAACAAGCCGCCTGCATAGCTGTTATTTTGGAGCGATTCTTCTTTTTCACGATTTTTGCGCCAAAAGAACACATACCCCGCCACCATAGACAACATACTGCCAATGATGGGCAAAAATTCGTAAAATGGCATGATAACCAGCGTGTAGTAATATTGTGGCTGATTCCCACGCTTTTCGCCTTGCTGTTCCATCCAATACTGCAAGCTATATACAAAGCCCGATGCAATCCCTTTGGGGTTAGTGAACATGGTGGTATAGAAAAACAGGAACAGCAGATAAAACACCAATGATGCCATGAGATAGCGTCGCCAATTCCACGCCAACCCGCCGACAATACTCACAGCCATCAATGGAAACCAGCTCAAAAAGCCGATGATAAATTGTCCTGTGCGTAAAATCACATCCGATTCATTAAATCCGTCTAATGGCAATAGGTCAATGAGCCAACGCGCTGATGACCCCACCGCTATCCAATCAGATGAAGTGCTATGAGACAGGGATAAGACAATCGCCGCCAGCCAAGGGAGTGTGAGTGTCCCCAAAATCATACATACATCAAATTCGGGGAATTTTTTTAATACCCGCCACCAACCAGCGATTTTGGTATTGATGACCAATAAAATGACACCTGCCCCAATAACCCATGTCCAAATAATCGGTGTGATAGTAAATGCCTCCGTTTGGACGACATCCACTTGGTCGAGTCCCGGTTCTGCGGGTTGTGCCACAGTATCTCTATCTCGTGCAGGGGCATGAGATAATTCTTCCACCACAATCAGTCCAGCCAAAACAATCGCCGTTACTGCCAGCAATGCCACCACCAAACGGGTAAAACTACCCGATAAGCGGAGTCGGAAAGACGCATAAATCATGCCAAACGACATCGCCACAATCCAGCCAAGCGACATCGCCGCCGATGACATACTGCGGATTTCTGGCTGTCCTAGTTCGTTAATTACTGTGATAGTAGAAAAATTCCGTGCAATAAGAAAAAATGCCACCGCAGAAAACACGACAGCGATAATATCTAAAATAATGAGATAGGCAGGGTCTTCATCACGTTTGCGATACGCCCAAATGCCTGTGCCAACCACCACAGCCAGCATCGAGACAATCGCAGAACCACTCCATACAAGAAAGGTGGAAAAATCTGTGCCTATCGGCTCAAAACGCAATGTTGCGGCGATTTGGTCGCCCCAATACACCAGACGTTCATCCAATGTGGGATAGGGGAACATCGAAATGGATAGCACCATCACCATCAGAATGGAGAGTGTGCCTGCGGTGAGAATGGCGAGTGTCACCGACTGAAAAATCATCTTGCCATTGATGCCTGTATAGTGTTGAATGAGGCGCACAATCCAGTAAAGCGTGAGGAACGCCCCAAAAATGGCGACATAAAAGAAACCCGTCTCTTTCGATGCCAAGTTCCACAAATTCGCCGCCGCCAAAATATAGAGCCAATGGGCTTTTCCGCGTTGTTGTGCGGGACCATTGGTATACATAATTGCGGCATAAAACATGACCATTGTGGCTAAAATTGCGGGGGTGTCTTCGCGGATGTACCGATTGTAGTAGAGCAAAAGTGGTGAGGCAAGAATCATAATCCCCGCCAGCAACGCCCCTTTTCTTCCCAACCATTGACGCATCAACAATGGGAACATCACCATCATAATACCCAATACAGCCGGATAAATGCGGGCGCTAAAATCGTTCACACCAAATAATTGATACATGAGCGCGGTGGCATGATATAAAACGGTCCCATGCATCATGGGGTTATGTTCAAAAAAGCCACGGTCAGACAAATTATTCGAGAAAACCGTATGCAGGCTTTCATCGTGGCTCATGGTACGGTCACCCAAAATATAGAAACGGGTAAAAATCGACAGGGCAAAGACAATCACCCATGCAATAAATTCCCAATTGAGCAATACCGACTGCGAGAGCCAGCGTGTGAGGGTGTTATCAGATTCCCCTTCTGGGGATGAATTTGGTCGTGTTAATAAAGCCATGTAACATCACTCTCCAAGTTTGGGGGTGGGATATGGATTTTGATAAGTATCACGGTCAGTCAGTTGTGCGGTACTCACTGCGGTAGAAATCTCAAATCCACCAGAAGTCGCAACAGCCACAAATGTGGGCGGAATCGCTGGGGTGGTATGATTTGGGTCGCGTGTTTCCACACCCAACACCGCATTATCGGGTGTGGGGGGTGTAATGACAAGGGTAGTCACACCAGAATTATGCAAGGTGGTCATCAGCACCACCATCCACAATAAGGCAGTTAAAGATAGGCTATACACGACCATTTGTGATGCCGATAAAATGATTGTGGCAGGTTTTGCCACATCCCCTTCAATGAGTCGCCACAACCGTTGTAACTGTCCGCCTTGTGGAGCGCCTAATATGGGCAATCGCTCCGCAAGTTCACGCGATAAATCGCGCTGTCTGCGATATTCCACATAACATTCGGGATAGTTTTCGATATAACGCGCCATACGCCGTCTTTGGATGGGAGAAAGTTCCCCATTCACATACGCCGTGATATGCCATTTACAATATAGGATATGCAACAATTTTATCATCGCTCAAAAACTCAACAACTCTTCTAATAACCCTTGACCATGTGCTTGCAAAATATGCTTGAGGTGCTGGTGCGCCAAGCGTATGCGACTTTCTGCCGTTTTTGCAGGACATCCCATCACATCGGCAATTTCTCTGTAGGTGAGTCCGTGACCATAACGCAAAACCACCGCCTCGCGTAATGGCGGGGTGAGCGCATATAGGGCTTGGCGTAACGCATCTTCTGCCGCCTTGCGTGCCAATTCTGCCTCTGGACGTTCTGAACGTGGGGCGGCAATTTCTAGCCGAAATAATTGCCCAAAATCAATATTGGGCAGGCGCTTGCGCCGATAGGTATTACGGCATCGGCTCACCGCGATGGTATAGAGCCACGTCTTAAATGACGCACGATTGGCATCGAAGCGATACAGATTTTTGAAGGCATAGACAAATGTCTCTTGCATCACATCTTCGGCATCTTGTCGTTGCAACACAAGGCTATAGCACAGACGATAAATACCCGTCGCAAACTGGTCATATAGCGCAGTATAAGCCGTTTGGTCGCCTGTCAAACACGTTTGGATGAGGTCGTTTATCTCATCCATGCCATTTATTATTGGTTGTTGGTCACTCATAAAAAGCCACTCTGATTATCTTGTCAAAAGTCATATCACAGTACACTGTTTCGCCAAAAAATCCTTAAATCTTCATTGGGTAACCAATGGCACATTATCATAAACATCTTGGCGCACCCATAAAATGAGGGCTTCATACATCTGTGGTTGCGTGCGAACCTCGCGCAACAACCACCATGTTATCAAATCCAGATTAATCTCCCATGCAAAACTTCGTTGTGGATATTTGAGCTTATCGGCAGTAAAGCGCAGAGGTTGCCAATAACTGGTCACACCCGATACCCCTGCCCAATAGGTGCTAATCTCAAACCACTGACCTACATAATCGCCACGCAAATCGGTGATAATGGATGGCGCATTTGCACCTTGTGGGATAATCACCACAGGATAAGACTGTGCTTCTTGGATACTGGTAACATAGTCTGTCTGATGATAATCGCGCAAAATCCATGCCACCACCCCATCAGATGGCGCGAGACTAGCAATTTTTAAGGCAGTGGTGCCAGATGCCGCCCGAAATGCCAATTCATCCAACGTCTTTCTAAGGTTCATCGTTTGAATTGAGGGTGCTTGCGGATGATGAAACATCTCTAGCGGGGTCTGAGCGCGGTGCATCGCCACACCCCATGCTGTGCCAAAGCCTGCCATGCATACAAAGATGAACATGCCAATAACCGCACCTTGTAGTGGCACAAGTGTCCCCCAAATGGTGGTCGCCAAAAAATACCCTATCAGCATCATCACCAAAACAATCACTGCCACCAACATCGCCTCAGATACACCAACATATTGCCGTGACTGAACCTCACGCGCCAATTCTGCCGAGCCAACACTCGCAAAAAAATTGGTGGGTGTGCCATTTTGGAGCAATAAAATGCCCCTGCTCACAAATTGCATGTGGGATGTGAATAAAATCAGCAAAACAAATGTCATGATGACCACCGTCAATTTGCCCCACAATATTCCTCGGTCATCCGTCACCAACACTTGTTGTTGAATGGGCGGAACGACATGGAAAAAGGCTTGTGAGACCACATACGCCATCATTGCACTCATCGGCAACACCAACCATGAGGCGTGTGTGGCGTGCATATCGGGGTAGATGATAAGGGCAATCAGCGCCAAGCCCGCCCAGCCAATCAAAAAGCGTTCCACAAAAGACATTTCGCGCCGTGTGATGAGCAATCCCACTGCGAGAAAGAAAAACGGGATGAGCCATATTTCATAAAAAATAAGTATTTCAAAAGGGCGATAGCCTTCTGTGGGGGCAGTCCATCCCGCAAAAATTTGTGCGAGTAACGCCCCAATCGTATTCAGTCCATCCGGCGCAAACATAAACCCACTTGCAACGGCAAAAATAATCAATCCAGACAACATCATGCCTTCTATGAAGGGGATTTGTGCGATACGAGCGCGAGCCTGTGCGGCAAGTTTGGTCTCATTACCATCCACAAAATTCGCATACGAAGTAAGCAATAAGGCGATAATCCCAGCGCCGATGAGGGTGAGCAAGAGTAAAATACTCTGCGATTCGGTCATCAATACCAAAAATGCGCCTGTGATAAGGGTGGCAAGTCCGTATTTCTGGAGTGCTGTCTCATAAAAACGCCATCCAAACCACACCATCATCACTGCAAGCAATAGCGCCCATGTTGTGCCACTACTGATGCGGGCGGTGGCGAGCAATATCGGTGATATGCCCAACAAAATGGTCATCAGATAAGCACGACTTCTGCCCAAAAGCGGGATGAACATCAATGGCGACACGCTCACCAATATCCCTGCCAGCGCCGTAAAGACACGGCTGGCAAATTCTGACCCACCAATAAGCGAGAAGGCAATTTTTTGTGACCACCACACAAGCGGATTATCCGACACAATGGGGTCGCCCGATACATTGGGCATGGTGCTACGCCATGCCGATAATGCCTGATTTGCCTCTGAATGTGAGAGTGGAATTTCATCTAGCCCTGCCAAATGAAATATCGTAGCAAACACCACCAATGCCATCATCACTAACCATTCATACCGAATCGTCACCCCAAAAGTTGGCTTTGGTGTCTCTATAAGACTGGTTTCTTGCGCCACAGCTTGCATAAAATCACCTTTATCATTCATTAGTCAACGGGTCATATTGCTCAATCACCCGATAAATCCGTGTGCCACCAAAATCACTCGTGCAGACGACTTCAAAACTATCCAAGAATTTTGTCTCGCCACCCACACCATAATACTCGCGTTCTTTTGACCCATAGAGAATATAGTCTATGCCATATTGCTCAATGATAGGCGTTACATTGGTGATAGATAGTGCCGTATACAATGTATCTAGGTCGTTTTCGCGTGTGCCAACCGCTTGAGAATAATTTTCCCCGCGCCATTGGCTTTGATGTCCTGTCCAACCGAGTATTACAGATATTCCTGTGAGCGTACCTGTGCGCCCATGTGCGACATTATAATTCACAAAACGTCCTTGTGGGCGGGCTTCTGCCACCACCACATCCGCTTGACCTACTCTATCCGACAAGCACATTAGCGCCTGATAATCTTGGCGGTCAATCAGTGTGGGACCACTATCAAGTGTGATGTCATTTGCGTTGGGATTATTCGCACGCCCCGTCTCGATAAATGCACGGTGATAAAACCCAAAGGCAGGATAAATTGCCCCTGCACCCACTACCGCCACGACCAATAGCGCATATGCCAAACGGAGTGGCAATATCGGTCGCCATGCTTTTATATCGGCAATGATACTATATACACCATATGCCCCGACAATACTGAACATCACCCACGACTGATAATAAAATTTGAACACGGTGTTCATCCGCCAACCAAAATTATCGCGTAGATATAAAAATTCGGGGATAAGGATGAGTCCCGTACCCGCGCCGATGAGCAACAAAGCCAGCCCTGTGGATGGCGAGTAGGTGATGCGCCCAGTATCGGTGCTATCTGACTTACGCCAAAAACGCGGGAATAATCGCGCTACCACGAGGGTCAATATCAACCCCATGAATAACGTAGTGGGCATCGTACTCAAACGGCGGTTAATCACTTGTTCAGTCACCGGGTCTTGTCCGCCATAAGCAACGATAAAATCATTGATGGTGCGCCCAATGGGGGAATTTTGTGGGGCGCGTAGGGCAATCTCGACCAGCAACACCATCGCAAACAACAAAAATACGATAATACTCACTGATGTGACTAGTCCCAAACCCCAATTCATCCGTTTTGCCCACATCCCGCGTGCCATTTCCACGAGTAAATAGGCGCTAATGAGCAAAATAAACGGCGCAAACATCACAAACATCTGTTGTGGGCGGGTCGGATAAAGCGGATTTGGCAATATACCGCTCAATTGCGATTGAAAACTAAGCAAAAATGGCGAATAGACAATCAGCATGACGACCAACAACACACCCGCAAAAAAGAGTAGGTATATCCAGTCAAATAATGCCAAATATCCGCGCCCCTCTATTGCCAGTCGACGGAGTAATTCCGCACCGACCAATACCACGATATAAATTGGCGCATCCCATGTATTCAAAAACACCAATGCCCCCACACAAACCCCATAGAGTAGCACTTGGTGGGTGGTAGGGCGCGAGGCTGATAGGATGATATTCAACGCCAGCCCAATCGCCAATAACACGAATGGCAACGACATGACATGCGGGTGACTATCGCCCAAAATAAAGCTAAAGCTGGGGAATTCATCTATCACCTCATTCACGCGCCCCCCGCGTTGTGTTGGGGTATCGAGGGCGCGTTCTGTGATAGTACGGCTAGAATCAAACCACCACCAACTGGGATATTGGGCGGGGTTAAATGGGTCTATGGCGGTTTGCATGGCATCATATACAGGCAATGGATTGCCGTCTTGGTCATAATCGCTAGAGCGTCCTTTGGTATCCAAATGACGCAGATAATTTTCATCTGCGGTCATCGCCCGATACGGCATTTCGACCATGACCATATTAAAATTGCTCATGAGCATCAAAAAAAATGTCGCCAGCAACCCAAAACCAATCGCCATACCGCGTGTGGGACGGGTATCGAACAGATTACGGAGTGCCTGTGCGCGAATGAGGTTGTATACCACCCCAAAAACCGCCGTACCACCCAACGCAAATAAGGTGGCAAGGTGCAAATTAAAGCCGATGGTAGCGGGTAAATCTGCCGATTTAGAGACCATCGCGCCCATCACATATCCCATATAGTAGTAACTGATGGAATAACCAGAGAGCCATGGGTCATCGGGTGGAAAATCCGGGCTACGCTGGATGGCGCTCATAAATGCCAAGTCCATCGGCTTTTCGGTGGAGGCTAATTCGTTCTGATGCGCTCGATACACCGCCATACTCGCAAATAAGACGATGAATAAAATTTCCACGACAAGTATCATAGCCCGATTTTCTGACCACCACGACCGCCATGCAAATGGGTTGGGTTTGATATACACATACAAGCTGATGCCCAAGATAATCATCCATGCAAGGACGATACTCCCTGTTGTATTTTCGGTGATATTGAGCATCCCCAACAACCAATACACAAGGGTAATGAGCAACAAGCTAAGCGGACGCGCCAAGCTATAGCCTTTATCGGGTAAGGCATGGAGCAACCGCACAGTGAGGGGCAAAACAGCCATCCCCCCCACTGTAAGCAATAACCACCAATTTATTATCATCCACCCTTCGCGGGCGAGCCATTCACTAATCATCGTTTACCTCATGGGATGGTGGCAAATTCATTCTGAACCCGCATATTCTCGACAAATAACGCATATAACGCGCCCTGATTCACCGCATAAATGGTGGTCAATTCATTTTGATAGGCAATATCGAGCAAACCACGTTCTACCATCTCGCCCAATTTGACCAATCCGCCCGTAGATAGATAACGTTTTGTCTCATAATCTGTCACGACCACATAACGCACATCATAGAAGCGCAAAATATCGCTGGCGACGGTTATATCCAATGTGCTATAAAACGCATTGACATTAGCGGCACGTTGGCGCACAACCAAAGGCATCCATTCCAACGAGCGTTGTTGTGTCTGGTGATAATCCCACCCTGCCACCGATGGTAGCCCTGTATTAATCGAAATGCGCCCACCCCATTTATACAACGAGCCATAGCTTTGGGCTTCCATGATGATGGGCGACCCCACCACATTGCGTTGCAACCATGTAATGGCATCATAATCTGAACTCAAGGTGACATAATCGGTCAGACCTTCTTCGTAGTATTGTGCTACATAATTGAGATAAGCATTTCCGTCTAATGTGAGTGGCACGTCCGATGCCATCCGAAATGCAGATTTTGACCCTGTGGCAGTGATGGGGTAGAGCGCACAGATAAAAATCATCACACCAATGATGCTATACCATGGCATGGCAATTCGCGCCTTCCAGTGTTTTGCATGACTCGTCACCCATGCAAATCCAGCGCCACCAACCACACTAAAAATGAGCCAAACTTGAATATAAAACTTGAATATGCTGTTTTGTCTGCCATTATCCAAACGCAAGGTGATAATTTCTGTTCCGAGTGTAATAGCCAGCCCCAAACCCGCTAATACGAGGATGAATTGCATCGCCCGCGATTGATTTGGTCGGAAGAACAATATCCCAATCCACACCACCAACGGGATGACCACCAGCGCCACATGATAGCCCATGAATACAATGGCTAATGTGCCAAAGAATACCATCCCCGCCAATAGTAATAACGAGACCAGCAGGTTTATTTTTCCGCGCAAGGTACGCACCCGCACCGAGCGCATCCATCGCGCCGTCTCCCAAAGGAGCAACGAGGTGATGATGAACAAGAATAACCCGTGAATAGAAAAATATGCCCATAGCGGGGTTTTGCGACCATCCCACACCTTAAATTCGGTCAGAGACGATGAAAACCACCACGAAAATGGCAAGGCGACCAATACGGTGATGAGGAGAAATCCACCCACACGCAAGAATACACTCCACAACGACCAGCGTGAAATTTTGCCCCAATTCAACCACCACGCATATCCCAATCCGAGTACACCAAAAATGGTGAATGTAGGGGTTTCCCATGTGTTGGTAGCGGTGAATAAGCCAATCACCAATGCACCTAAGAAAATCGCCCCAAATTGCATCCACCACGACCGTTTATCACGCCCCGCGTGCATGATTTCTGCAAATACAAACAGCATAGAAAACAACATGAGAGGCATGGAAATCATGTGTGCGTGTAAATCACCATATAAGAAGGTGAAATAGGGCATTTCGTTGATTGCACCATCCGCCTGACACGGAATTTCGGTGATGGTACGGGTTGGTGCCCAAAACCAGCGTTCTCCCGATATATAAACCTGATTACCACTGAGGGCATTCATAAATCCACTCGGAATAGCCGTGATTAAATTGGCGATACTGCCCATTTCGTATGCCAGTTGGTCAGTGATGGGCGCTTGGTCGCGTAATGTGGCGGCATCTTGGCAGATACCGAGTTTTGTGAGGTAATCTGGAAACTGTCCATAGGTATCATAATAATCTTGTTCCAATTCAACCACAAACATGCCTTGTGGTTGTTTCCAGCCACCACCTTGTGCGAGTCCTGTCAGGAATACCCGACCCGTGTCTAAATTGCCAAAGACCACCGCCATCAAGAGCGCCATGATACCCGCCACCCACGGATTGCCCAATGGTCGGCGTTTTGGCTTGTTATTTTCCATCACAGGGACGAGATGCCCATTTTCATCATAGGTCTTTTCGGTGACTTTCCAGCCACTGACGACATTAAACGCCACCGAAAATGCACCCATGCCCGTCACAGAAAATAGCATGGGAATAATGAGGTTATAGGCAACCGATGGCACAACACCCAAAAGGAGTGTTGGCACACCCGCAATCACAAACCCAAAGTAGTAATAATTCAGATACCCGCCCCCATACCATGGGTCAAAAGCGGGGAAAATTGTACTCCGCAACACGGCGTTAAAATAGGCGAAGTCCATCGGCTTTTCGCCACCAAATTGTTGATGCCACAAATCTGGGTTGGCTAATCTCACACCGACAAAGGCGAGAAACAGCGCAAATGCCAAAATATCCATCCATAGGAGCATTTTCCACCGCGCCCGTATATACGGGAAAAATGTGCCACGCACACGCCATGTCACCCACAGGCTTAATGCCATGAGCGCCAATAAAATTCCCACTAAGCCAGCCGATGACCATGTGAGAAAGCGCAATGTCCCCAATGCCCATGCCAGCCATGCGGTGAGGACAACCCCCATAATTTTGGCAAAGCCATAGCCCCTATCGGCTAAGGCGGGGAATACGGCGAATAAAATGGGGAACATGATGAACCCAAATAGCATAATGGTTAGCCACCAGACGACCAATGTCACCCATTGATTGCTATTGACAAAGCTATCTGGATTAAACCGTTCAGACCATGTGCCACCCGATTGCTGAATTTGTCTCATTTCTGGGGTGAGCATGAGGTTAGACGGGGCTTTATCGGCTTGCAGTGATGAAGCAGTGGTCACATTCACCAATGTAGGGTCTACATACCCGCCATAGACTGTATTGGTGCGGGTGAGGACGACACCATTCATCACCCCGCGCATTTGTTCAGATGAATAATCGGGACTTTTTCTGAATAGGTAGATGACAGGATGGTCATATACTGTAAAGGCTTCTTCTGCCTCGTATTCATTAAGCCATGAGGGGGTGTTGTAGTGAGGCAAATTTTGGTCTGATATTTTTATGGGACCGAGTTCAAATGTCTCTTGGAACACTTCTATTAGCTCAAAACCAAGTTCCCCATTGAATAGCGCCTCATAATAACGCATGGTCAATGGAAAGCGCACAGGCAAGCGCGACTGAGAGTCATAACGGCGGTTGCTATTGATATAGATATAATCCGATTGGTCGAGCATCGTCATCCACATATCGCGCTTTTCTGGCGTATCCTCGTCATGAATAGAGAGGTTATGGACATGAATCTGGTCATTCCAAATAGACACCCGCCGACAATCTTCACGACTAAACATCCCCGCCCATAAATCGTCCGCCAATGTCATGCCGAGTGGCAACTCACACACCGCCGTTGGCACAGGCTCATCCCAAGGCTGTTCACTGCCCATGACCGAGCCAATGCTCAATACAGGGCTACCTTCTAATACTTCCACACGGAAGAGATATTCTGCCCCCGCTTTCACCTGAAGGGGTGTCTCGAATGTAATGGGATAAGTCTGCCCCAATGTATTTTCTGGCTGGTTAAAGTTACTGCGGATGGTCGCGCCAGTCAGTTCTGTATTGGTGAGCGGGTCTATCACCGTCAAACGGAGCGTATGCACCTGCGTACTATTTTCTGCCATGAGGCGGGTGGCGGTCACAGTGGTGATAATGCCATCGGTAGCAACCGAAAAACGCGCAATAGACGGCATAGTGGGATAAAAGCGCGTTGCATCATTGGCAATCCATTGTTCAAATGCGATGGCTGTGCGCGAGCGATATTCGTTGGGAAATGCGATGTTAATAATCGGCTCATCGGGTGTCGCGCCTGCCCGTTGCATCCAAAAATCACCTTCTACACGCTCCATCGCATAATAGGTCGCTTGGACAAATGTCGCGGGATTGCGATAAATGTTGGTGAACATCACACCCCATAAAATGGTGAACGATGTCACACCCACCAATATCCCTGCGGCGACCAGTGTACGCCACAAACGCATATTTTTCGCAGATGACCGTTTGAGCAGTTCCACCAAGCCCCAAGCCGCCAAGACGACCAATGCAGGATAGAGGGGCAAATAATAGCGCATAGACATCACCCATAAATTGCCCGCAAAGGCGAAATAGGCGACTATCCATGCCGAAAGCGCCAAGTTCAAAAATCCCCCTGCCCGTCCGCGAATGAGTCGCCACAACGACCAAATGAGAGAGAACCACGCCGTCACACCGAGCGCCACACCCATCCCCCATAGCACCATATTGGATAAGGGGAAAAGATACCCTGCCCGATTCACCCACTGCCAATTGGGTGGGGCTTCGTATTCGCCACCGACAAAATATTGTGCCTGAGAAAGTGTCTCGATATAGCGTTGTGAGGGGATGATGCCAAAAAATCCGGGTCCCTCAAAGGCGTATGGATTGCCAATACGGAATACTACAATCGAAACCACACCCGCCAGCACCAATCCCAAAAATTGGAATACGGCGATATTGCTCCGTTCACGCATGGCAAGGCGCACATCAAAGGCGGGTAGCATCCGATAAATTGTCACAATAATCATCACCACTGCCAACGGCGCGACATTCACACGGCTCGCCACCGCCATACCAAGCCCCACCCCAAAGCCCGCATAATCCCACCATTTGCCAGAGCCTTGTGTTCGCACAGCGAAATATAACGCCAATGCCACACAAAAATTGGTCATGGCATCGGTTGTGCCAAAATGTGCCTGCTGAATCGAAAAAGCGACACTAGCATATAAAATAGAGGCTAATAATCCAACCCATTTGCCATGTAAGCGCACTCCCATCAGAAAAACAAGCAGAATAACCGCTGTCTCTGCAAATGCGGATAGTCCGCGCCACACCGCCACAATGCCATCAGAGCTTAACCACAATGGGTCATTATTTTGACTCGCCAAGAGTTCTGCACCAAATCGGGTGAGAAAAAGCGGTAATGTGCCATAGACATAATGACTTCTGTTCACATTTTCTGGATTCAGAAACGAACATGCGGTATCAAAATAATCTCCCGCACCATTGGTCGTTGGATAACGGGCGATGCACATCTGTTGACGTGCATACCGTTCTTTTTCATCTGGATGACAAGCACTATCCTCTGGACAGTATTCAATATAGAGGGGTGTCCCCAACGATGGGGCAATAATCATCGTCAAATAACGTTCATCGGGATGAAAACGCACAAAATCATCCCAGTTATTCGCCATAAACCGCGCAGACCCGCCCACAAATAGGGTGATGGCTAATATCACCGCCACCACCACATCGCTCACCGAAATAGTCACTAACGGGCGACGCGGGGGTTGCCCTATGCGATTTTCATCTACAACAACATCCGTCACAGAATTTTTCTCCATTTTGTCACTATCACGGCACAGCGCACGAGACATTTGAGGTAAATTGTCGTGCAAATGCTCTAAATCCCGATTCACCTAATGCAGGCACACGATAAATCTTAAAATCATCACCCGGTTGATAGCTGGTTATCAGGCTGGTGCGTCCATTCGGAAACCATAGGCGCAAATTATTTTCCATCTCGCTATCATTGAAGTTATAAAAGAATAGCAGGTCTTTATCCACATCTACGCGCAATGTTCGATTGGGACAATAATATGCGTCACTGACAAAATCTGGCACTTGAAAGGCATTCACATCAATGCCATTTGACCAGTTCATCATGCCACCTTCCAAGCCAATGGTGCGATGGTCAAACCAAAAATCATACGAAATCATGAACGCATTGCTATAAGCACCGTCACTTAGGGCAAATCCGCGCAAAATGCGCCCTGCTTCGCTATGGGGCAAAGACTGTGGCAGATAAGACACATAATAATCTTCATAATATGTCTTTCTATTGAGCGACATGGCGATGAAAACCAGCACCAACAACGCCCCAATACTCACAAATTTGCCCGTACGCCTAAAAATGCGCTCCGATTGCATCACAAATAATCCCATGGGCAATGCCGCCAGCAGATACACCGCAGGCAAAGACCCACTGGTACGGGTCGCACTCGGATTTTCTAGTGGGAGTGCAATAGATAACGCTGATGGCAATAACATCACCAACACCATTATCGGCACAATGAGTAAAATTCCCTCTTTTCGCCTGAACATATAGCCAAGCCATGCACCCAATCCGACGATGAGAAATGCGCCAGTCACCGTATCCATCGCGGGATAATTGGGATAAGCACTAATCCACGCAATATCGCCCTTCCAGTTATACATCAACAACGCATTTCGCATGTTATCTGCCAAAATGGGGACATTGTTGTTAAAGGCTTCTGCCCGTTCTGCGATGGTGGCATCCCGATAGACCAAATTGCCATTTTCATCGGTGGTTTGGATGAGGTCATCCCCCAACAATCGCCCTGCGGTACGCATCCAAAATAAATTGGGATAATCGAGCGAAAATCGGAATAGCGGGATAAATGCGATGAACGACACCAATACCAACACCGCCAAATGACTGGCATATTTTAAGAATTGGTCGCGTTGGCGCAATCTGCACCATACGCCCCACCCCACTGCCAATACGATGAATACGGGCATCATCCGCACAGCCTGATAGGTATATAGCCCAAAGCCCAATACCAACCCCGCCATGATAAAATCGCCCCGCCGATTATACCGCAAGGCGCGTATCATAAATCCAAGCAAAAGTGCCGCCACCAACGGCGTGAGAATAATCCGCAACGACAGCCGTGTGATTGCCAAATGCCAATAACTGACCGCCACCAATGCCATGAGGCTCAACCCGACAAAATTACCGAGTTTGCGGTCTTTTTCACCAATAATCTCACGTCCAAGCCACCATAAAAAGGGTAATGTGATGATGGATTCGATGATTGCCACCACTTTAAGCAGGGTAAAACTCACCCCTATCCCCGTGAGTTGCGAAAATATCGCTAAGACATACATCTGAAACGATTCGCGTCCGCCATTATTGGTATAAAAAACAGACCTATCCCCATTGAGAATTTGGTCAACATTAATCAGTTTTTCGATATGGTCACTGGTCATCTCTGGTGGCAAACGGTCTAGGTCATGAACCCGAAAGGCAGTGGCGATGATGATAATACCTATCATCATCAACATGGACGGATTCATGAGGTTTACCCCACGCGCCCATGTGCTGATATTCCCCATTAACCGATTAACCGACCACGATTTGGGCGCAAACAACACCACTATGCAAAGAACGGCGGCTAACCATCCCCAAAATCCCACAAATGTGAATTGATTTTGTGGATTGCCCACCCATGCCACTGCGCTAAAAAATATCGCGCCTATGCCGGCAAAAATACGGACGGGGTGAATCACCCATGTGTTATCATAGCCTGTGGATGTTTTTTCTATTCGTTCTGGATTTGGCAGGGTGTCATCACTGGCTTTTGCCGATGATATTCCCCGATTTTTGACCCAAGCCAGTGGGGTGAATTTTGAATCTGAAAATTCTGCAAATAGCCACAATAAAAAGCCCACAATCAGAAACGGAGCGCCCCTATCCAGTTGAGATTCGTTGCGAATTTCGGCGCTGACCAAAACGACACTACCCCAAAATGCGAGGGCATACGCCATCATATACAAGCCCAATTTGATAAACTGTCCGCGTGACTGACGGAAAGATTCGCGTTGCTCTGGTGTGAGGTCATCATCGGCAACAGATAAAAAATCCCCATCGGCAACGGGCGTGGTCGGTTTTTCGATGGCGGGGCGCGTGGTTGGTTCTATATCCACAATCGCTTCTAATGCAGGCGCTTCAGAAGCGCTTATGGGGCTTGTGGAACTTATTGTGGAAGATTGCCCTGTAATTTCGGCAAATCCACGCCATGTCTTAAAGGGCGCACGAAAAAACTGCCCCATCAATTCTGCCAGTGTTAAATCTTCTAATCTGCGCCGTTGAGGGGCTTGTGCCAATGTATCGGGAGAGAGTATGGTCTCGTCCGATGGTTTTGGCGCTGGCAATGGATTGGTATCTTCTATATCAGAAAAATCGTCAAATTCATTCATTGGGTTTGCGCCCTTTGATACATAAGTTCACAGTAGATTTTTCGGGTGATTCGTTCATGTTATTATGGCAATCAAAATAATTAAATAATGCCAAACCAAGTGTTATCGGATTCCACCATGCGCCACCGCTAGGCTCATCAAATTTGGTGCGGTCTGCCACCTTTGCCATATTACTCGGCAATGCACCCGCCTCTAATAACGGCTTGCCAAACCCATACACCAAATTGTGAATAAACGGAAAGCTATAATGGGTAAAAGACCGTTCTTCTTCAATGATAAATCCCGCACTCACTGTATTTTGGCGCAATTCTTCACGGGTATAGAGACGCACATGATTTGCCCAGATGCCCGCAAATATCCCTTTGCTAATATGTGTCTTAAACAGGTGTTGCAGAGTACGGTTAATCGGGTCCCAAATGAATGGATAATCGGCATTAGGGACGGTTATCACCGCCACACCATCCGGTTTTAAGACTCGATATGCCTCTTTTAGCCCCGCCACATCATCATCGAGATGTTCTAGCACCTCAGATAAAATCACCGCATCAAAAGTGTTATCTGGATACGGCAAGGCGTAAATGCTGGCATGATTAAGGGCAATATTGGGCAAGGCTTCTAGTTTATTTTGCGCCTTATGTAGCACATCCCAATCTAAATCTGCACCGATAAGACGACAATTGCTCACATAACGGAACATATTCAAATAAAAACCGCGTCCACACGGCATATCGAGTATGAGGTCGCCGTCTTGTGGATTCACCCATTCAAAAATTGTCCTAACACGCCGTTTGAAAGCCATATCTGCTTCATTGCGTGTCATGTGTTGGATGGTTGCGTCATCAATCACCGTGCAAACTCCTCAAATACCGCCTCATATTGTGCCACAGTTTCTTCAAATGAAAACACCGTTTCAATTTCATCACGGGAGCGCACAAAATTTTCACGATTGTCGAGTACACGCACAATCGTTTCGCCAATTTTGACATAATCCCCAACAGGGGTTAATGCCCCCATGCCCGTTTTGGTCACAGGCACGCGCCCGCCAGGTGTATCGGTCATCACGACAGGCGTACCCGATAGCATCGCTTCTACTTGCACCAATGCAAAACACTCGCTATCACTAGTGAGCGCCAAGACATCACACGCGCTAAAAAAATCTGCCATAAATTGCATATCTTTGTGCAATCCCAAAAATATCAACTGGTCACGATATTTTTCTACCACATGCTGATACATCTCCCACGTATTTTCATACGGGATATTATATTCACCTGCGAATACAATCCGCGTGTTGGGATATTTTTTGTTGATAATTTCTAGCGATTGAATGAGCAAATCGGGACGTTTTTCTTGGACAAATCGTCCCGCATAGCCAATAATCGGAGCGCCATCGGGCGACCATTCTGCCCGCAATTTTTGGGCATTTTCTGGGTTGGGCGTGGGCATGGTGATGGGCGGATGAATCACTTTCACCTTATTCAAAAAGGGTCGTAGATAATACGAATGGTCGGCATAATCTTGGGTATAAGCCACCAAACGCGGGGCTTGCATCGCCAATAGCCGATAGAAAAAAAACATCGTCCCCTGAATAATGCGGTTACTGAGTCCTTTGGGCAACAACAAATCGCCATGATGGGTGATAATCACCTTGCGCCCCAAAATCCGCGCTAAAAAGCCGATGAGCGCGGTTTCGAGCATGGGAGTATGCACACTGACCACATCAGCATTGCGAATATGCTTGAATGCAGAATATGGATAGGCAGGCATAATCATGCCCCTGCTAATCGGAATTGGTGGCGACCATAATCGTATGACCTTCACCCCACTCACCATTTCTTGTGAGGGCAAATCGGGTTGATGGCGCACACATAGCACCGTCACTTCGTGTCCATGTGCCACAAATGCCTCCGAAATCCGTTGGATATACAGTTGCATCCCTGTGCGATGAGGCAAATAGTAGAGCAGGCAAATGAGAATTTTAAGTTTTTTCGGTGCGGTCATCCGTTTGAACTTCCTTCAGTGATAGGGACGTTGGTCATAGTCGAATCTAACTGCACATCACGCACCCCACGCGATAATTGCCCCAACGATACACCCTCATGGATAAATCCGATTGCCCCCGTAGCAGAATGAACCAGCACATTGACCCCATGCACCACCACCGCAAAGGCAATCGCCACCGTTGGCGGATTGCCATACCCCAATGCATCGAGTGCAATCACAATTGAGGCTTCATATACGCCCAAACTGCCGATAGTGGCAGGGACAGCGATGGCAAACGCCGCCGCCGCAATATACAAGCAGGTAGCAGACCAACTTGGGTTATCATAGAAAGTATACATCAACACATACCCCGCTATGACAGAAAATACCCAGCTCAAGCCTGTCCAAAATAGTGCCTGTGATAAGGTGCGAATATTTGCCAGTGGCGCTAAACCATCTAGCAGATGGTCTAAAATCGCGGTGGGATTCATCCGTTTAAGTGGCGGAATAAATTTTATCACCCACTCAACCAGCCTATACGCCAATGGGCGTTGTCCAGACAGGATGACGAGGATGACAAATCCCGTTAGACCCATTATCCCCATCACCACACCTGCACTACGCAGTACAGGCGGAATATCCCCCGCCACTAGCGCAAAGGCAACCAACATCACCACCGCTAATAAATCTAGCAACCGTTCAACGACCACCGTCATGGCAGTTTTCGCCATCGGCACAGGAGGCGTGACTCTGTTCGCCAAAAAAACACGCGCCACCTCACCAATCCGCAGTGGCAACACGCCGTTCACCAAATAGGCGACATTCATGATATGGAATGCCCGCCAAAATGGGAGCGCATCACTCAATAGTACCCGCCAGCGAATGGCGCGTGTAAATAATCCCATGAGCAATAATGCCACACATGGCAAAATAGCGATGAAACGGGCTTGTGCCAATGCTTCACCTAAGAGGGGCAAATCTAGTTCTCGCACAACGAATAGGGTTGCTAGTAAGCTGACGATAACGCCCAATCCCACTATTCGCCACCGTTTGAATACAGTCACGTAAAATACCTTTTCGGTTTAGGGTATAAAAACCGTGTCATTATAACACGCATGATACACACATCTGGCAGTAAATTCTTATTTTCTGCACACTTTTTGCACAAATTAGCCTAATTGCGCCCCGATGAAGGTGGGGTATCCGCGCACAAAGTCATCTATACCCACTCGTTTTTTGCCTTCTAATTGTAATTCTAGCGGATAAAACACACCATCTACTGTACCAATACCCACCCGTTCCCCACTTTTGACGACTTTGCCGATGGGTGCAGAACCATCACCAGTCGTCCCACGATGAATTTTAAGTTGCTTGCCATCCCAAAAGGTATATGTCCCAGGCCACGGAGTAAAAGCACGCACCAACCGTTCTAGTACCATAGCGGGTGATGCCCAATCCATACGCCCTTCTTCTTTTTGGATTTGGGGCGCAAAAGTCATCCCTTCCTCTGGTTGGGGGATAGGGATAATTTGCCCCTTTAAGTAACCATCCAACACTTCAATGAGCAAATCTGCACCCAATTGTGCCAATTTGTCGTGCAGAGATTGACCTGTTTCATCGGGCATAATAGGAATCGCACGGGGCATGAGCATGGGACCGGTATCTAACCCTGCATCCATTTTCATGATGGTGACACCCGTCTCTGCATCACCCGCACGAATAGACGCATGAATAGGCGCGGCACCCCGCCAACGGGGGAGCAATGACGCATGAACATTTATTGAACCATACGGCGGGATATCCAATAGGCGTTGGGGCAAAATTTGACCAAATGCCGCCACTACATAGGCATCGGCATTCCATTGGGCAAGTTGGTCTATCGCCTCTGGCTTACGAATTTTCTCTGGCTGAAAAACCGGGATGTTGTGTTCGAGTGCCACCGCCTTAATCGGCGAGATTTTGACCTCATTCCCACGCCCTGCGGGTCTATCGGGTTGTGTGACCACCCCAATGACCTCATGATGAGTTATCAAGGCGCGTAAGGTCGCTACTGCAAATTCGGGTGTCCCCATAAAGACGATTTTTGCCATTGTTGAGCCTCTTTCTATCCGTAATAGGTGTGGCAGATAACCAGAAATTCACACATTAACGTTCTGTGAATTGCGAAAACGCACAAGGTCAATAATAATAACAGACGATGAAGAATTTTTGTGAGAATTTGATGATTGGTAAACGTTGGATTATAGCAAACCCTGCCCCACCAGCAGACTTACGCCGTTTTGGGGGAATTCATCCCGTCTTGGCGCAAGTGCTGATTAATCGGGGCTACGATACGCCAGAAGAAGCGCATCGCTTTTTGTATGCCAAAGATTTCACCCATAACCCGTTTGATATTCCCGATATGACTAAAGCGGTAGGGCGTATTTTACAGGCGATAGATGCCCATGAGCATATTGTGGTCTATGGCGATTTTGATGCTGATGGTGTGACCTCTACCACATTGCTGGTGGAGGCGCTCAAATCACTCAGCGCCAAAGTCACCCCATATATCCCCCATCGGATGGATGAAGGCTATGGACTCAATACGCCTGCCCTGCAAAAAATGGCAAAAGAGGGCGTAAAACTGGTCATCACCGTAGATTGCGGGATTCGCTCGGTGCAAGAAGTGGAAGATGGCAAGGTTGTGGGGCTGGATATTATCATCACCGACCATCACTCGCTAGGACCCGAATTGCCCACAGCCTTTGCGGTGATTAATTGCAAAATAGATGGCTATGGCGAGAGCATGTTGGCGGGGGTGGGTGTCACCTTCAAATTGGTGCAAGCCCTCATCATGAAAATCCGCGAGAAACAAAAAGCGAATTCAAAATCGAATGGATTTGACAAATATTATGGCATCCCACTCGACAAGCTATTTGACCTCGTGGCAATCGGCACAGTCGCAGACCTCATGCCACTCAACCGCTTAGAAAATCGGGTATTGGTGCGAAAAGGGCTAGAAGTCCTCAACCGCGCAGAACGTCCGGGTATCCGCGCCTTGTTGGAGGTATCGGGTATCAATCCGGGTGATGTAAGCGCCCTTACCATCGGCTTTGCGCTGGGTCCGCGCATTAACGCCGCGGGACGCTTGGCAGATGCCAAAATCGCCTATAACCTGTTGGCATCTACCACGATGGAAGAAGCAGAAATCTGGGCGCATAAACTACAGTCGCTCAATTTGGAGCGTCAAGAAAAAACACGCACCGCTCAAGAGATTATTCGCCAACAATTAGAATTTCAAGACCATACCCTACCTCTGATTTTTGCCTCACATGATGGATTTGAACCCGGTATTGTTGGCTTGGTGGCGGGCAGAATCACAGAAGAATATTTTAAGCCCTCTGTGGTGATGGAATTGGGCGAAAACGAAAGCCGAGCTTCATGCCGTAGCATCCCTCAATTTGACATCACATCAGCGCTCGACCAGTGTTCAGATTTGCTCATTCGGCATGGCGGACACGCCCTCGCGGCAGGTTTCACCGTCTATAACGAAAATATCCCTGCCCTGCGGGAACGCCTGATAGATATGGCACAGCATCATCTGAGTGGGCAAGTGCTTTCGCCTACACTGGATATTGATGCAGAACTCAATATTCATCAACTGAGCCTCGATATGGTAGATACGCTACGACTCTTAGAGCCGTGTGGCAATGGCAATCCGAAACCTGTGTTTATCTGCCGAAATGTGCATGTCGCGGAATGTAAAACAGTGGGCAAAGACGGCAAGCACCTCAAACTCAAAATTTCCCGCGCCAGCCAACCGCCTTTGGATGCCATTGGCTTTGGATTGGGCGATTGGGTGAATAAAATGCCCGATAGAGTGGATATTGCCTTTGAACTAGAGGTGAATGAGTGGCAAAATAAGCAAACACTCCAAGCCAATTTACAAGATATTCGTCCTGTGAGCCAAGAGTAATTGATGATGCAAAAAAACATTTTTTTTATCCTGTTATTAGGGTTGTTTTGGATGATGAGCCATGCACCCACAACATCTCAAGAATCTGCACTCACATCATATTTAACCCCCAATGAGAATATTTTTGGCATTGTGGAGGGGTTATGGTATCCAGACCTCACCTGTGATTTGGGATTGGGATGGGAACGGCTCATTTTCAATTGGGCAGAACATCAACCCAATAGCGCCGATGAATTTGTGGGATTTTTGAATATCCCTGATGAATGGCTGGTATCTGCTAGTAATTGTGACCGTGAAATTATCGCTGTGGTCAAAAATACCCCTGCATGGGCAACTGATGGCGCACCCAATGCGGGTGTCCCACGCGGGTTATACCTCCCCATAGAGGACCCCAACAACCTATGGGCAAACTTCATGCGCCAAGTGGGGGCATATTACGCATCCAGAGGGGTGAACCGTTTTATTATCTGGAATGAACCCGATATTGCCCCTGGTGTATATGGTTTTGAATTTGAAGGCACACTCGAAGATTATTTCCAGATGGTCAAAGTCGCGTATCTCGCCGTCAAAGAGGGCAACCCCGCCGCCCGTATTCATTTGGCAGGCACAACCTATTGGCATGATATTAATCGGGGAGAACGCCTCTATACCGATTTATTGCTAGAACGCATCAAAAACGACCCCGATGGCGAGCGATATAATTACTATTTCGACACCCTCAGCCTACATATCTATTTCCGCACCGATACGGTGTATGACCTCGTGCAGATTTATCGAAATTTATTGGATAGCTATGGCTTCACCGATAAGCAGATTTGGATAAACGAGACCAACGCCAGCCCCAATTTAGACCCCAACTGGCGGGTGATTCGTCCGCAATTTCAAATCACACTAAGACAACAAGCCAATTTCTTGATACAATCAGCCTCACAAGCACTTGCAGGCGGGGCAACCCGTGTGGCGGCATATAAGCTATACGACCAATTTTTGCCACAAGGTGCAGAATCGTTTGGCTTGTTATCGCCGTTGGATGCCACACCGCGTCCCGCATTTTATAGCTGGAAAGTCGTCTCTGAATACCTCAACGGAGTCTATGAGACCAATTTTGCCCGCAATGACCGTTTGAATGTGGTACAACTGATGCAAATCAATGACCAACAAACAATTGTCACATGGGCGCGTACAGAACAAGCCGTCATGCTAGAAATTAGCGCCACTGCCGATAAAGCCTATTTGGTGGATAATATGGGCAATGTGGCAATCATCCGCCCCGAAAATGGGGTATATACCCTCATTCTGGCGGGTGCAGAATGTGAAGATGGGCAAGAAGGGTGTGTGGTCGGTGGCGATGTATGGTTGTTCATTCAGCCCATCGGCGCAACGACCATCACCGAAATCACCCCCAATAATCGTTATCTATTACTACCCAATGAGTAGGAAAGTGGTCTATTATGGCAGATAAACGTGTACTCGAAAAACCCAAGCATGAGATAAAATTTTCGTATGGTGGGCAAGCCGTCATCGAAGGTGTCTTGATGCGCGGGGCAAAAACATCGGCAATCGCCGCCCGTGACCCCGAAGGGCGTGTGGTTATCCACGAACAACCCCTCAGCAAACGGATTTATGGCGGATGGATTAGCAAAACCCCATTTGTGCGCGGTGTGGTCGGATTATGGGATGCACTCGGACTTGGCACTCGCGCCCTTACATGGTCTGCCGATGTGCAAATGGGTGAAGAAGAAGAAACCACCAGTTTTAGCGGACCCATTGGCTTTGCCACCATCGCCTTTGCGCTCCTCTTGGGCATTGGGCTATTTTTCTTGTTGCCCACCGCCGCCGCGACTGGCATTGGCGGATGGCTCGGACTCACCGAAGGCGAAGCAGGCTTCACGTCCATCGGCTGGAATGCATTCCTCATCAACATCATTGAAGGGGTCATCCAATTGGTGATTCTCATCGGCTATATTTGGATGATTGGTCGCCTGCCCGATGTCAAACGGCTGTTTGGCTATCACGGGGCGGAACACAAGACCATCAATGCCTATGAAGCAGGTGATGAACTGACACCCGAAATTGTCGCAAAATACCCCATTGAACATCCCCGTTGCGGGACGGCATTTTTGCTCACAGTCGTTTTTGTGAGCATATTCGTCTTTTCGTTGTTGGGCAGACCCACCTTTGTCGTGTTAATTATCTCACGGGTTATCCTCATCCCTGTGATTGCGGGTATCGCCTACGAATTGTTGCGCTGGACAGCACGCAATATTGAAAAGCCATGGGTACGTCTGATGGTCACACCGAATTTAGCGCTCCAACACCTGACCACCCGCCAACCCGATTTAGACATGATAGAAGTGGCTATCACCTCATTTAAGCGGGTGCTGTTGTCTGAGGGACTCATCACAGAAGATGAAGCCCGCCTACCAGAGACACTCAAACCACAAGACACGACCTTTTCACGGGATTATGAAAAAGAAAAAGCCAAGCGCGA
>Ga0163154_10001098_pt1 | contig 42144 bp, 28 predicted proteins | sample OliLakLV19MP9P1_FD_148649 | JGI IMG/M metagenome (GOLD analysis project Ga0163154, IMG submission 148649) | Freshwater microbial mat bacterial communities from Lake Vanda, McMurdo Dry Valleys, Antarctica - Oligotrophic Lake LV.19.MP9.P1 | ecosystem: Environmental > Aquatic > Freshwater > Lake >... | reverse complement strand
CTTACCTGCTGATTTATCCAAGCAAGTTCTTTTTGTTCGTTATTGTGTGAAATATCATTTATCATCATATTAGGAGATATTTAATGTAATTGTTTCAAAAAAAAATAAATATGCAATGCAAGTTATGAAAAAAACGAAATAAACAAACAAAAAGCGTGGTATTTTACATTTTTTTTTTACATTTTTCTAAAAAAAGTCTGAAATTGCACTAATACACGTAAAAAATTGGACAAAACTAATACAAATAACTTTGACATGTGTCGAAGTTATCAAAAAACCATTATTTTGTTTAACTTTGCGTTTCATTGATTATCACGTATGTATCACAACCCCGTTATGCTCGCCGAGTGTATGGAAGGACTGAATATCCGACCTGACGGCATCTATATAGACCTGACCTTTGGCGGAGGCGGTCATTCAAAAGCTATTCTTGAACGTTTGGGAAAGGGAGGCAAGGTCTTTGCTTTTGACCAAGACGAAGACGCAAGACTCGAAGCCGAAAAAATAGACAACCCGCAATTCCAATTCATAGAAGCCAATTTTCGTCATTTCCACCGCTATTTGCGCTTGTATGGTGTGCAGAAAGTAGATGGTATTTTGGCAGACTTGGGCGTGTCTTCCCATCAATTTGACACCGCCACAAGAGGCTTCTCTATCCGCTTTGATGGCGGATTGGATATGCGCATGAACCAACAAGAAGGGACTACTGCAGCCGACATCATCAAAACGTATAAAGAGGAACAACTGAAAGATTTGCTCTCCAATTATGGCGAAGTTCACAACTCCAAAACCCTCGCCAACGCCCTTGTGCGCAACCGCATGAAGCAGCCTATCAACACTATTCAGGGCTTAAAAGATGTCTGTCTGCAATATGCGCCGCGTGGAAAACATAACCAATACCTTGCCCAAATTTTTCAGGCATTGCGGATAGAAGTAAACGACGAACTCAAAGCCCTCGAAGAAATGATATTGCAAACACCCGAAATTATAGCCAAAGGGGGACGTTTTGTGGTGCTTACCTACCATTCGCTGGAGGATAGGCTGGTAAAAAACTTCATACAAAAAGGTAAATTCAGCGGCGACATAGAGAAGGACATGTACGGCAATTATTATGTACCATTTGAAGCCATAAACCGAAAACCTATGAGTGCCACACAAGAAGAACTCGCTATCAATTCACGCGCCCGCAGTGCAAAACTCAGGGTGGCAGGCAAGGTTTAAAAAACACCTGATTCTCAAATTTGATAACGACATTTTTAATTAAAAACGCCTAAGCAAGCGCAGAAACAAGGCATGCCTCGTCTGTACAAATAAGATATGTCGTCATCAAAATAATTATTCGTTATTTTAGTTTTAAACAGGGTGTCAACATGAAATCATCAATAACATGGCGAAGAAAAAAATAATAGTCCTCACAGGTTCGGGCATCAGTGCCGAAAGCGGCATACTCACTTTCCGCGACTCAGGCGGGCTGTGGGAAGGCTATGATGTAATGGAAGTCGCCACGCCAGAAGGCTGGGCAAAAAACCAAGACCTCGTTTTAAAATTCTACAATGAACGGCGCGCCAAAGCCGCTGAAGCCCAACCCAATGCAGGGCATTTTGCGTTGGTGGAGTTGGAGAAGTATTTTGATGTGCATATCATCACTCAAAATGTAGATGACCTGCACGAAAGGGCAGGAAGTTCGCATGTTTTACACCTGCATGGCGAGTTGAGCAAAGTGCAAAGTTCACTTTACCCCGAACTTATTTATGAAATAGGCGCGAAACCTATAGAAATGGGCAGTCTTTGCGCAAAAGGTGCGCAATTACGCCCCTATATCGTTTGGTTTGGCGAAGCTGTACCGCTCATGAAAGACGCGGCAGAGATAGCCCAGACAGCTGATGCGTTTTTGGTTATTGGGACTTCTATGGTCGTATATCCCGCCGCAAGTTTGATTGATTATGTGCCTACGAATGCCTTAAAATACATCATAGACCCCAATCCGCCTACTATCAGCAAAACAGGCAGGTATTCTAACCTTACTTTTATAGCCGAAAAGGGTACTATCGGTGTGCCACAAGTAGCTCAAGAACTTATAGCAAAGCTGGCATAAAACAAATGCCAAGAGCACTCGCTTTTGGCATTGTTATTGTAAAGTACAATAGTAATAAAAAGTGCTATTAATTTTGGTGTCATTTTTGTCTCAGGCATTTCGGTCTTATTTTAGGCTGAATTGCCTTGTTTTTTATAACAAGTGCAATTTAGTGTGTGTTTTGTAAATATGCAAAACTGTTGCAAAATATTTTGCAAAAAAGTTACGAAAAATGCTGCAAAAAACTTGCTTCATTTTACCAAAATTTATAGTTCAACGACATAAAAAACATTTATGTACCTTTTATCATACTTTTCAACGAATTTTAAGGTTATAATCTTAGGAAAAGCATATATTTGCGTAAATATTGATACACATGCAAACACAGACAACCTTTCTCGTTGGAGTAGGCGTTTCTGCGAAAGATTTAGAACTACTTCCTACCCTTTTTGCACATTTGCCTGACACACTTCTACATACTACAAGCTTTATAATAGCACAACATATTTCAATAACGGATAGGGTAGTGTTATTTGATAAAACGCACTTTGCCACAAAAGAAGCCGAAAACAACGAAGTTATAAAAACAGGTGTGATATACATATATCCACCGCATTTTGATATACAAGTATCGGATGGAATTATTATATTGAACAAAATAGATACGGTAACCGACATACAACTTGCCAATACTTTGTTCATTTCTTTAGCGAATAGCTATACAAAAAATAGCGTTGCCATTTCATTGTTTGAAGATGAAATGCCCATAGAAGGATTAAAGACTGTCAAAAACCACAAAGGGTACGTAATTGTACCCAAAAAGATACAGCCGTTTTTAGATGACTATGTAAGTTATAGCCCGCAACTTGAAGAAATAGGCAAGGTATTGGAGAAAATAACGCACTTGCCTGCCCAAACATACAAAGAAAGATACAAACATAGACGGAAAAGCCCTCAATCGCTCCAAACCCAACTCAGAGAAGCCCAAAATAGTATATTTCAACGTGATGAGATGTTAGGTTCTTTGCTTAATTCTTCCACAAGCTACTTGATTCGTATGGATATGCGGGGCAGCTATACATACGTGAATGATGCCTTTTGTGAAAAATTTGGCTTCACACCTGAACAATATATAGGAAAAGATTACAGGCCTACAGTTCACCCTGATGACTTAGGCGAGTGCGAAAAAGCCGTTGCTGAATTATTCCAACAGCCAACAGCAGTTACGTATGCCGAGACGAGAAAACCGAACCCAAACGGCGGTTATTTTCATACTGCATGGGAGTTTGTCATTATCCACAACCAAGCAGGAGAGTTCGCAGAAGTTCAAGGCGTAGGGCGTGATATTACTGCGTTAAAACTGAACGAAGCACAACTCGAAAAAGAGCATAGCAAACTCGAAATGATAATTTTAGGGGGGCAAATTGGGACTTGGGACTGGGATTTGACAACCAACCAAATGACATTCGATGCCCGCTGGGCAGAAATACTTGGCTACGAACCAACAGAGATAAATATGGACACGCAGGCATGGCAAAACCTTATACATCCTGAAGATAAAGACAAGGTGTGGCGGGCTATACAAGCCAACATAAAAGGAGATACACCCTATTATGAAATAGAACACCGCAAAAAAGCGAAAAATGGAGAATGGAAATGGCTTGTCGTTACAGGCAAGGTGGTAGAAAGAGATGAACACGGCAAAGCACTCAGGCTCACAGGTGTTCACCAAGACATTACAAACAGAAAACATGATGAAGAGTATATCAAGATAAGTGATGACCGCAATACTTCTGTACTAAACAGGATGTACGAGGGCATCGTCATGCAAGATATGACAAGTGCTATCCTTTCCTGCAACAATAGTGCGCAAAGGATATTGGGGCTTACCTACAGTCAGCTGGTAGGCAAGTCCTCCATCGATAAGGATTGGCATGCTGTCAAAGAAGATGGTAGCCCGTTCCCTGGTGAAGAACACCCTGCGATGGTTACCATTCGAACTGGAGAGCCACAAAATGATGTCATCATGGGTGTACATAAACCCAACGATGAATTGACATGGATAGCCATCAATAGCCAACTTTTATACCACCCCGAAACCAAAATGCCGTATGCGGTCTTTACTGTTTTTCATGACATCACAGAGCGCAAAAAAGCCGAAAATAACTTAAAGGCAAGCCAAGAAAAGTACAGAAAAGTGATTGAAACACAAACTGATTTTGTACTCATCTCTGAGCCTGATACTACCATTACATACACCAATGAAGGCATGTGCAAGGCTTTAGGTGTAAGCCAAGACCAAATAGTAGGCAAGAAGTGGCTTGATTTTGCTGATCCAGACGACCTCCAACCTACACTCAAGAAAATAGCCAAACTATCGTCTAAAAAACCTGACTTTCTTACTGAAAATAGGGACACCCGCGCCAAAGGAATTATAGGATGGACGCAATGGATAAACCAAGGGATCTTTGATGAATACGGTAAACTCATACAAATACAATCTATAGGACGCGACATAACAGACCTAAAGTATGCGGAGCAGATTATCACAGAGAGTAACGCAGAACTTGCCGCCTCAAATGAAGAACTACGTGCCAATTTTGAGGAATTAGTCAAAGCACAACAAACCATTAGAGAAAGTGAACAATCGCTTTCAGAAAGTAACGCAGAACTTGCCGCCTCAAACGAAGAACTGCGCGCCAACTTTGAAGAATTGCTCAAAGCGCAACAAACCATCAAAGAAAGTGAACAATCGCTTAAACACGCCCAAAGCACTGCTAAAATAGGCGGCTGGAAGTTTGATTTAAATACAAATCACCTTACCTGGTCCGAAGAGCATTACCGCATCTTTGAATTGGCAGAAGAAATACCAAAAGACGAACTGTATGCCGCTTATCGTAGCAAAATACACCCTGACGATATCCCATCGTTGGACAAAGTAATACAAAATGCGATAGAGAAAGGCGAAGGGTTCGTATATGAACACAGGGTTTTATGTAATGATGGCAACATAAAGTATGTAGTTGGTATAGGCGAGGCGGTTATAGATACCCACAATAAATTCAACCTGCTTATGGGTACGGTTCAAGATATTACGCAACGCAAAATAGCCGAAATAGCCCTCGAAGTAGAAAAAGAACGCTTCCAAGACATTGTGGACTCTACAGAAGGCATTGTTTGGGAAATAGATTTTGCCACCATGCAATTCACGTATGTAAGCCAACAAGCCGTAAGGCTCTTAGGCTATGAAGTAGAAGCATGGTGTAAACCTGATTTTTGGGTATCAAACCTACACCCTGACGATAAGTTGTGGGTAGTCGAATATTCCTTTACACGTTCACAAAGACTCGAAGCACACGACTTTCAATACCGCTTTTTTGCTAAAGATGGACGTGAAGTCTGGCTAAGGAATATTGTAACTGTGGTAGCCGAAAATGATAAACCTATACTCTTACGGGGTATTATGGTGGACATCACTGCCCGCAAACATGCTGAACAAGCTATCCTAAAAACTACAGAACGGCTTTTGCAATTAGAAAAATTTATTAACCTCACCACAGATGGCATTCAAGTGTCTGATGAAACAGGCTATCTCGTCTATTTGAATGAGGTCGCTTCTGAAAGATTGGGAATCCCACAAAACGAAGCGCACAAGTATAAAGTAGCTGATTTTGAAAAAATATTCTATAAAGAAGGCGAATGGGAAAAGCATATACATACCCTCCAAAACACAGAATTCATTACCGTAGAAGGTATCAACCTAAACCAAAAAAAAGGACGGGCTTTTCCTGTAGAAGTAACCATAAGGTTTGTTCGTATTTATGAAAAAGGCTATGTAATAGCCATATCGCGTGATATCACAGAGCGGAAAAATGCTGAAAAAGAAAAAACAGACCTCTTACAACGCTTCGAGAAAATAGCCAAACACACACCCGGTATTTTGTGCCAATTCAAATTAGAACCCAACGGAGAAAGTCATTTTCCGTACATAAGTGCTAAAATACAGGAACTCATAGGCATATCTCCTGAACAGCTACAAAAGAGTGCCACACCACTATTCGAGCTTATACCAAAAGAACACTTGGTAAATCTACTAAATTCTATCCAACAATCAGCTGAAACCAATACGAATTGGCGGCAAGCATATAAAGTCGAAAAAGGCGAAAACGACTTTATTTGGTTGGAAGTGAATGCTACGCCACAAAAAATGGAGAACGGCAGTGTTGCATGGTATGGATACGCCAATGATATTACAGAACGCAAAAAAATGGAGGAGGATCTGTATCGCCTTTCTATGGTGGCTAAAAGAACCTCTAATATGGTTATCATAACAGACAAAGACAGAAAGATAATATGGGTGAATGAAGCTGTAGAACACATTACAGGCTATACATCTAAAGAAATAATAGGTAAAAGCCCCAGAATGTTTCAATTTGAGGATACAAACATGGAAACAATCCGACTAATAAATGATAAATTAACAAGGTATGAGCCTGTCCGTTGTGAGTTACTCAATAAAGGCAAAAACGGCAGTATCTATTGGTTAGAGATAGAAATCCAACCTTTATTTGACAATCAAGACCAACTCACAGGCTTTATGTCTATCCAAAGCGATGTCACAGCACGAAAAGAAGCTGAACAGAAAATAAAAGCTCAAAACGAAGCTCTCCGCGAAATAGCTTTCACTGAGTCGCATATCTTACGCCGCCCATTAGCCAATGTATTAGGGCTTTGTAACTTGTTAGAAATGGCTCAACAAGAAAAGAATTTTGAACAAATCAACGAATATGTTACGCTTTTGCTTATATCGGCACGCGAAACTGATGAGGTCATTCATCAAATCGTATCCAAAGCGAATAAATTAGAAGTGGACTGATTTTATTTTGGGAATGAACATTAAATAATCAGTTTATTTAATTTTCATTCTCAAGAAACATAACTGAAAATATTTACACTATAAAACCTTTAAAAGTACATTGAAACAGGGTGCAATCTAGTTTTGTCGCCACTTTGTAAAAGGCACTTAGAGGCGGTTTATGCGTAAATAAGGCGTTGTGGCACTTTATTGAGATTGGCAACATGTGTAAAAATCCTTGCCTGCATTGAAAATTTGCAAGTTCATAAGAAAACCGACTTGTTTACCCGCTTAAATGCCTCTACAACGCTCCTAAAAGGGGGCAAAACTAGATTACCCTCATTGAAACACTCTTTTTTCAGCTCAATTTTTAATAAATGCTTCTTTTGAAAAACACGCTGGGAAATGCCGGTTCAAGAACAAAAAACAAATAATACGCCTATTTGTACCACACGTGGCTCGCGTGTGTGCCGTAGGCAAGGATTTTTGTAGCGCGAACTTTGAAAATAGGCGTTTGGCGCACACGCGAGCCGCGTGTGGTACATTGCGTAAGTCTTATAAATTTTTTAGAAAGTCAAGGCGAAGTCGCGTACTAAACTAAAAATCTCTTTAAAACGAGTAAGTGGCAGCCTTTCAGGGGTGTCGTAAATGTCATGGTAAGCCGTAATGCCGCCCAATCCGTATATAAAAAAACAAGGTACGCGGTTGAGCCAAAAGAAATAATGGTCAGAGTTTGCGGCTTGAGCGCGGGCGTTTATTTTAGGCAAGTATTTTTTTTCTTCATTTATTGCCAATAGTTTGGCAAATTGTTTTTTATAAATAGTGCCGTTTACTATAGTTGCGCCGTCATCACCTGTTCCTACAAGGTCTAAATTGACTAAAAACTTGATTCGTTCAAGCGGAAATAGGGGGTATTCTGTAAAATATTTTGAGCCTATCAAGCCCACTTCCTCGCCTCCGAAAGCCATAAACGCTACCGAATATTTGGGTGGGTTTGCTTTAAAATAATGCGCCAACTCCAACAACATGGCTACTCCTGCGGCATTGTCGTTTGCGCCTGCAAAGTAGCAATCTTTGCCCATACGCCCTAAATGGTCATAATGTGCTGTAAAAACAAGGAAGGTGTCTATTTCTGAAGTGCCGTCTATATAACCAATAACGTTTTGAGAGATATAATCTTTTTCCAAAACGGCATCAAGTTTAAACTTTGCTTTGAGTGGTTTGGTAGGCAAGTTGTTTTGTAAAATCGTATCAAACTTAGCCTTTAGTATTTCAAAATATGGATTGCTCATGGCTTCTTGTGCTACTGAAGCCGTAAGTTTTTTTGGCATAAGTTGTAGCATAGCTTTTGCCTCATACAGTTTGTCAATCACCTTCTTGGGCAGGGCTAAAATTTCATGGAATTGTTGCTCCGTGAGTACTGCTACGCGCTTCTGCATGTTGGTTTGCAATAGTTTTTCTTGTGCGGCTTTATCTTTCAAAAGGAGGCTGTCAAATAGCCATATTTTGCCTCGTCCTTTTCCGCCTTTCGAGATAGGATTTACGATAAAGTCCTTGCCTACCTGTAGCTTGTGCTTGCCTATTTGGAGGGACACGCGGTTTGGGAAAGTATTGACTGGGAGTTTAAAAAAGTGGTAGTAATTACTTTTGAAAGGTAGCAAGCCTATTTTTTGGTATTGTTGGTATATAAAATCTGCTGCTTTTCGGTCGCCCTTGCCTACATATCCACGCCCGTGCATGGCAGGCGAGCAGAGGCTGTCGATGGTTGCGCGTGTGCGTGTTAAGTCTTGTGCTTGAATTTGGAGGCTGAAGTTTCCAAATATAATGTAAAATAATATAAATTTATATGCTGGCATTTTTGGAATGATGGTTATTGCAAATAGGCGTTTTGTCCGTTGTTATTAAGCTTTTCGTTGATATACTGGTTAAATATTTCAAGAAAACGAGGTATTTGGTCTTTGTCTTCTGAGAAGTATAGATTTGAGTTGCCTCTATCAGTATCTTCCCAAAAGGTAGGACTTGAGCGTCCCAGGTTTTCGCAGCTTGTGTGTACTGTTTTGCGCAATGCTTCGCTTTCCATGCCTTGGTGGTCTTGGAGTATATCTTCTATAATGATGTGTGTAAGTAAGTCTTGCCCTACTTTCAAATAATAAAGTGCAAGTGCTATTTGAAATCCACGTACTCCTCCACTAAACTTACGATTTTTCATAGGGTTTTCCTCGTATGCATCAGCGAGGTTGTCAATCCGTAAAAAGAGAGCCAATATTTCTTTTTGCAAACTTATGTCCAATGCGTGTTTGTCGAGTTCTATCAAAATACGCTTAAACTCCCACGTGAAGGCATCAACTAAGAATATAAAGGCGGGTTCGCTGCGGCTGTGTCGGTAAATCTCGTTCACATAAATATTGAAGTATTTGCAACTTTCTTTTATCATTTTTTCGTTTTTCGATTCAATGATATAGTTGATATAGCCGCTATAGTGAAAAACGGCGTTGTAAAGGTTGCGGGCTTCTTTGTTTTTCAAGCCATGTTTGATACCAAAACGCATGAGCGTATTGAAACGAATAAGGACCACATTCATGATGGGTATGTCATTTTCTTCAATGGCTACTTTACCACATTGCGACAACTCGTAAGCGCAGAGGGAGGCAAGGTCAAACTCTTCCTCCTCAATCAATTTGATGTACGCATTGCCCAATAAGCGAAACCCTTTTTGTTCGTAGAAAGTGTGGTTTCTTTCCATTTCTTCAAATTGCCCCGTCATAGTTTTGAACGAAACGTCAGGTGCAATGCGCTTCGAGATACGGAAGAACTCTGGCGCATAATCACGCAGATATTGTTTATAACGCACGAAATTTTGTATAGAAAGGCTTATTTTGTTCATGATATCGCCTTTGGGTTCTTTGAACGAAACATACGCCAAGAGGTCATCAAGCTGGTTTAACGCCTCAAAAGACTGGAACTGAAAGGCAGAAGCACTCTTCTCGTCAAGCAAACCCATCTTTGCCATGCTTGCTAGGCTCTGCAAACGCTGAAAACTATTGTCATATATTTTATTGATAACGTTACTCGTTTTGGTATAAAGGAGAATATACAATACATACGGCACGGCTATCATCAAGGCGATAGGCAAAAGCAAATAGGTATTAAAAAACATACTCGTCTTGGCTACATCTAAATCGATTTTGCTATAAAACTGCAGGAACATGTTGTGTACAGTACCCACTACAATGTACCAAATATACAACAAGCTACGTTCATCATTCGTATAAAGGTCAATCAATTTGGGCGTACTTTGCGAAGCCACAGAGATAACGATGATGAGCGTACCCAATACCAACCCCAGAAGCCCCAGCCATATTTCAGGGGCAAAATCAATAGCGACCTCTACATTTTTCGCTTTTATATATTTGTATATGAAGGGTAAATAGTCTGTAATAACACGAGTAAAAATAAAATCAAGCAGCAAAATGATCAAGGTTATCAAAAGTAAAATAACGCCCGAACGATACTTATTGTAGATTTTATTAAAAGCAAGTTGTAAATAAAGCATATTGGTATGGGTTTTTGATAGTGCAAAAATGCTGTTTTTTTTTGAATTACTGCTAAAACTATGCTCAAAATTCAAAATGAGCGTATTTTTGTATGTCGCAAACAAAGATAGATGTTTTTTGTAACAAATATAGATTTTGAACGTTCGAAAAAAGGAGTTTTGATTGAAATAAATGAAGCCGCTACCATGTCATATCTAAAATACGTGTTTCTGTTGTCCGTTTTGGTGTGTTGTAGCACCCTCAAAGCCCAAAATGAAAAATGGTTTGAAATAGAAAAAGAGTGCAGTTATATCAATGCCCAGATAGAAAAAGGAGAGTTTTTGCTTAATGAGCTTAAAATCAACTCAAATCGCCTCGCATTGCGCGACGAGGAGTATGCGCAATATTGGGAAAAGTACTTTTATATGTATGACCATAAAATAGCTGTTAATCCCTCCGCATTTTTGAAGGCTATTATTATCAAAACAGAACGTCAAGGAACTATACATTACAAGGAGTACATGTACAACAATGATGGGCAATGTATCTATTTCAACGAAGTCAAACAAAATTCAAAAAATGCCGTGAATGAGCGGCTGCGCATCTATATTCAAAATGGGCAACCTGTGCGATGGTTCAAAAATGATGCAGACGTTACTTACGACACCGAGAAGCCCGAAAAGCTCACGCTCACTATACTCCAAACGGCTCAAAAACTCAAAGAAAAATTTATCAAACAATTAGATTAGCGGATTATTAAGTGGACAAAGAACTTCGATATTTACTCGCCTTGCATGCCATTGAGGGCATAGGCTGTGTTACAGCGCGTAGCTTGATAAGCTATTGTGGCTCGGCAGAAAAGGTATTCAAAACCAATGAAACCAAACTCTTGCGCATACCCCACGTGGGTGAACAGACCGCTAAACTCGTTATTAGCCAGCAAAACGTACTCGAAAAAGCCGAAAAGGAAATTGAATTAGCTGAAAAACATAATGTTAGCATCATTCCTTTTACCTCGCCTGCCTATCCAACACGCCTTGCGCGTGTACATGACGCGCCCCTCGTGCTATATCACAAAGGCAATACCAACCTCAATACGCACCGCGTAGTGGCTATAGTAGGTACGCGCCAAGCTACTGAATACGGCAAAAGCGTTACAGAAGATATTGTCCAAAACTTAAAGCCATACAATGTACTGGTTGTGAGTGGTTTGGCGTATGGTATAGATATTGCGGCGCACCGCGCCTGCATTGCTCAACAAGTGCCAACATTGGGCGTGATGGCGAATGGTATAGACATGGTATATCCTTCGCAACATGTTAAAATAGCACAAGATATGACCACATGTGGAGGGGTTATTACCGAAAATCCTTTTGGTACAAAACCCGATGCAGGTCGTTTTCCTGCACGCAACCGCATCATAGCAGGCATGGCTGACGTGGTGATAGTGGTGGAAGCGAAAGATAAAGGCGGCGCGCTCATCACTGCAGGAATAGCCAACGGCTATGCGAAAGAAGTTTTTGCAGTACCCAACCATATCCGCTCTGTTACTTCGGCAGGGTGCAACAACTTGATAAAACGCCAACAGGCGCACCTTTTTACTGAAACAAAAGATGTTACGGATATGATGCGCTGGTTTATTGACAACACGCAAGAAGGCATGAAAGCGCAAGCCAAACTTGATTTTGAGGTTATGGACTTGACCGATTTCGAAAAGCAGCTGCTTGCCTACCTACAGAGTACGCCACACAAAGAAGCCGTTTTAGATGACCTTGCCTACCAGATGGCTATTCCGATAGGGCAGGCAAATGCCGTCTTGCTTAGTCTGGAATTGGCAGGGTTTGTTAAAGTAATGCCAGGCAAAAAATATAGTTTAATAAATTAGTCATTATTGCACAAGCTAACGTTCTTGCTTTTTCATCAATATATGCGTATGTTTGTGCATAAATTGATATTCAAATATGTATTATTGGTTAAACGAAAAACTTGTATTTCCGCCTGTATCAGAGGCAGACCGCCATGGTGTCTTGGCACTTGGCGGCGACCTTTCGGCAGAACGGCTTCTACTTGCCTACAGTTCAGGTATTTTCCCTTGGTATAGTGCTGACGAGCCTATAGTATGGTATTCGCCGAATCCGCGTTTTGTTTTGTTTCCTGAAAAAATCAAGATAAGCAAAAGCATGAAACAAATACTAAAGCAAGGAAAGTTCAGGGTTTCATTGGATACTAACTTTCGCAGTGTGATGCAAAATTGCCAACAAGCAAAGCGGCAAGGGCAGGAAGGAACGTGGATTACTGAAGACATGTTGAACGCTTATTGTACGTTGCATGAAAGCGGGTATGCGCACTCTGTAGAGGTTTGGCAAGAAGATGTATTGGTAGGTGGTTTGTACGGCGTTTCATTAGGGCGCGTATTTTTTGGTGAGTCCATGTTTGCCCACGTCAGCAATGCCTCAAAGGTTGGGTTTATTACTTTAGTAGGCGCATTGGTAGCGCGTGATTTTGAATTGGTGGATAGCCAAGTTTATACTGCACACTTAGAAAGTTTAGGCGCGGAGTCTATTCCTCGCAAACAATACATTCAACTATTAAAAAAAGGCTTGAGTGCTTCAGAAACTATACAAAACAAGTGGACAGATTGGCTACATTAGGCTTCTTGTAGGTTGGTAAATATTCCCCGTTGAAAACGATATCTACCATAGACGGCTCGTCTGTGGACTGTAAGTTGAACGAGCCGTCTGTGATACAATTTGTGGTACTCTGACAAATTTTGTGTCGAACCACATAGAAACGTAGAGAACATAGCCCGAAACACTATGTGCCATATCTTTCTATGTGATTTATACCTTACTCCACTAAAATTGTCGGAGCACCAACCTTTTTCCTAATTTCCACTTTTGCAAGAACTCGCTTTGTAAACGCCCTTGCCTGCCCGATATACGGCAGGCAGGCAAGGCTACTGACAATACGTGTGGTTTGTATTTGTTGCAGAACGAGAGTTTTTTTGAAAATCACAGCTTTTTTTTAACTTTCAATAAATTTGCACTATATTTGACATCGAATAACTAAACTTTCACCCCCCCTCACTTTATGGAAGGCAAAAATGTACAAGGCTATCTAAAGCAATTAGCCGAAGAAATGAATGGTAACTATACAGAATATTCTGATGATACCGTTATCCTAACCGTACCTTTGGAAGACAGTCGTTTTCAAAGTGTTCGTGGTTTGATACAAGAGAAAGATTCAGGTGTGTTCCTCATCTTGAGTTCTACCATTTGCCGTTTGCATGAATATCCAGATGTGGATTTTCGCAAGATGCTTGAGTACAACTTTGACCTCGGTTATTCTAAAATTACAATAACTGATGAGGATTATTTGGAGTTGGCTGTGTATATGAAGTATGACCTTGTAACGGCTGACGAATTGCGTTATATGTTGCGCGAGATCGCTACTACTGCCGACAAGCTCGAACTTGAAATAACAGGGAAAGACCATCATTAGTAGCCTGCTTATGTGCAATAAAAAGCCCGTACTTCTTTAGAAGTACGGGCTTTTTTGTTAGCGCAACTTGCCTGATTGTTGTGCTTGATTCATTTTTTTCATATACTTCTTCATCTCTTCAAACTGTTTTAGCAACGCATTTACTTTATCTACTGTGGTGCCGCTTCCGTTTGCTACGCGCTTTTTGCGATTGGCATCAAGGATTTGGGGCTGTTGTCGCTCTTTTGGAGTCATAGAAAGCAAGATGGCTTCTGTAGGTTTGTAAGCATTTTCGTCTATTTCTTTGCCTTTCAACATTTGGCTCACGCCCGGTATCATAGCCACCATGTCTTTGATATTGCCCATTTTTTTGATTTGGCGTATTTGGCTCAAGAAGTCATCGAGGTTAAGTTGGTTTTTGCGTATTTGGGAGGCTATGCGTTTTTCTTCGCCTTCATCAAATACAGACTGCATTTTTTCTACTAGGCTGACTATGTCGCCCATGTCCAAGATGCGCCTTGCCATACGGTCAGGGTGAAACACGTCAAGTGCGTCTGGTTTTTCGCCTGTTCCTACAAATTTGATAGGTTTATCGACTACGGCTTTGATAGAAAGTGCGGCTCCGCCTCTGGTGTCGCCATCGAGTTTTGTGAGTACTACCCCATCGAAATTCAGGCGTTCATTGAAAGTTTTTGCGGTATTGACTGCGTCTTGCCCTGTCATAGAGTCCACTACGAAAAGGGTTTCGCTTGGATTTACGGCGGCTTTTACGTTGGCTATCTCGGTCATCATTTGCTCATCAATCGCGAGGCGGCCTGCTGTATCTATGATAACGATTTGCTTATGGTTCGTTTTGGCATACTTAACACCATTTTGCGCTATTTCGACCGCGTTTTTGTTGTCGGGTTCGGCATATACTTCTACGCCGACATTTTCGCCTAATATCCTCAACTGCTCTATAGCGGCAGGGCGATAAATATCACAGGCTACAAGCAGGATTTGCTTGTTTTGCTTCTTTAGGTAGTAGGCAAGTTTCCCACAAAAGGTCGTCTTGCCTGAGCCTTGCAAGCCAGCCATAAGAATGACTGCAGGGTCGCCTTTCTCACCTTTGATGTTGATGCTTGACGCTTGTCCGCCCATGAGTTTTGTAAGCTCGTCTTCCATGATTTTGACAAGCAACTCGCCAGGGTTTACATCTATGAGAACTTTACGCCCTATGGCTTCATCCTTGATGCGGTCTGTAACTTCTTTGGCTACTTTATAGTTTACGTCTGCCTCTATGAGTGCTTTTCGGATTTCTTTTACTGTAGCGGCAACGTTTATTTCTGTTATACGTCCTTTGCCTTTCAGCGTTTTTATGGCTTGATTGAGGCGTTCTTGAAGCGATTGGAACATAAAAATATGGTTTTTAAAAACCTATGTGGTTCATTGGTGCAAATATAGCATCTTTTTCTTAATTTTAGGCGCGTGTATCCATAAATTTGTGGCTCTTACAAAAGCCCTTGCCTACATGAAGCACGTTTTGTAAAAATACGCCCTTACCTACCCTGCATAGGCAAGGCTTCAGGTTGATTTTATACCTGCCAAAAAATCGATTTTTAGGGGGTAACAGTGCTCCGACAATTTTAGTGGAGCAAGGTATAAACCACATAGAAAGATATGGCACACAGTGTTTCGGGCTATGTTTCTATGTGGTTCAACACAAAATTTGTCAGAGTACCAGAAAATCTTATGTAACTACGCAGGTTCTTAAAAAAAGTGTAAGTACACAGTTGCTACTCTACATATATTTTTTATAACCCATAATTTGCTAAATACAACTATTTTTAGGACATTTGCGAATATATTTCAGTGCTATGACAAGTTTTGTGGGGGCAATCTCATTTGATTTATAAAAGCCCTCTTTTTCGGTCTGAAAGCCGTTCGCTATAGTCAAGTATAGGCATCTCCACAAAATTTGTCAGAGCACCTTTATTTTTACACTTCTGTACAGCTATAATAACCAAAACGTACAATTTTTAAGCACCTTGCCTGCCAAACTCTCCATTCTCTCTGCTGAAAGCAGGACAGATGAAGCAGACGACACAAATACTTTCTCACAAAAAAAATGAAAGATTGGATAAACAACCTACCAACTGATAAGAAAATAGCATTGGCTATTCAGTTTGCTAAACTCGCTTTGCCTATTTGGGATAAATACGCCTTGAAAAAAAAACTTACCTACCGCGATTCGATAGTAGGTATAAAACATACGATTGAAAAAAACTTGCTACTCAATACCATCACAGCAGTAGAAAGCTATCTTGTTTCGAATGATAAGCATACTTTGCTACAGCTTTACAGCAGTTTTCAAGAACCTATCGTAGCTTTGCAAGATGATGATTGGGAATTGCCAAATGAAGTGTGCAAGACTTTTTACAGCGTTTACAACTTGTTGAAAGGCGTTTTGGAAAACAAAGAAAATACATTTGGCGAAGAATCCCTCTATGTTTGTGTCAATCAAGCTATAGAGGCTACAGATACCGCAAAGTTGTTGAGCATAGAAGTCATCAAAACAATGCTCCTTGCCTACGAAGCCTGAATATACAAAGATAAATCAAATATTATAGCGTAACTTTGTAGCTGAAATATCAAACCACGTATTCAAAAATGTCTATAACTGCTACTCAAGTCCTTGCGGCACTCAGTACCGTACAAGAGCCAGACCTCAAAAAAGACCTTGTAACCCTCAATATGATACGTGATGTGGTGGTAAAAGACCAGCTCATTTCGTTCACAGTCGTACTTACTACGCCTGCTTGTCCACTAAAAGAACGCATCAGGCAAGAATGTGAAGACGCTATCCACACCCACATAGGCAAGGATTGTGATATAGCCATTCACATGACAGCAGAAGTTACATCCTCCATTTTTCAAACCAAAACGCCGAACCTACCCCATGTCAAAAACGTTATAGCCATAGCGTCAGGCAAAGGCGGGGTAGGCAAGTCCACTGTTACCGCAAACCTCGCCATGGCACTGCACATGAGCGGCGCAACAGTGGGGATACTAGACGCCGATATTTCAGGACCTTCGCAGCCTGTTATGTTTGGCGTAGAAGACGAAAAACCGTTTATAGAAGTAATCGACGGCAAAAATATGATAGTGCCGATAAACAAAGGCGGCATCAAAATAATCTCGATGGGCTTCCTCGCGCCCGCAGAAAGCGCGATAGTGTGGCGCGGACCTATGGCTTCTAAAGCACTCATGCAATTTATAACCGACACACTTTGGGGTGAATTGGATTATCTTTTGGTGGACTTGCCCCCAGGCACAAGCGACATACACCTTACACTCGTAAACCCTATGATTCCGCTTACAGGTGCCGTACTCGTAACAACGCCTCAAAAAGTAGCTCTGGCCGATGTATTGAAGGGCGCGGCAATGTTTCGCCAACCACAAATCAATGTGCCTATTTTGGGCTTGATAGAAAACATGGCGTACTTTACACCTGCCGAATTGCCTGATAGCAAATACTATATATTTGGAAAAGACGGAGGCAAGGAATTTGCTATAAACAATGTGATCCCATTCTTAGGGCAAATCCCGCTCGTTCAAAGTATCCGCGAAGGCGGCGACAACGGCTTGCCTGCCGTTCTACACGCAGACGAAGCCACGCGCAAAGCCTTCCTCGAAGTTGCCCAAAATTTAGCCCAACAAGTAGCTATCCAAAATGCTACAAAACAAGCCTGATATATGGGAAATCTAAGCATCAAAAACCTGAAAACTGAAGTATTATCCAATAATTGGTACACGCTCCGAAAAGTGGTATATGACTTCCATAAAAAAAACGGCACATGGCAAACGCAAGAACGCGAAGCATACGACAGAGGCAACGGCGCAACCATTTTACTCTACAACAGCCTTGAAAGAACTGTTATTTTGACAAGACAATTGCGTATCCCAACCTATTTGAACGGCAACGAAACAGGACTCCTGATTGAAGCCTGTGCAGGTTTATTGGACAAGGACAAGCCTGAAGATTGTATCAAAAGAGAAACTGAAGAGGAAACAGGCTACCAAATAACCGAAGTAGAAAAAATATTTGAAGCCTACATGTCCCCAGGTTCCGTTACCGAAATTCTATACTTCTTTGTAGCCGCCTATTCAAAAGCCCAAAAAATCCATGACGGCGGCGGCTTAGCGCATGAGCAAGAAGATATTGAAGTACTAGAAATTCCTTTTGATACCGCTTTAGAGATGGTAAAAAGTGGCGAAATAAAAGACGGAAAAACGATTATGCTCCTCCAATATGCCCAAATCAACCAACTATTAGACAAAGTATAAAAGGTGCGCTGACAATTTTAGTGGGGTAATTTCGAAACATTATGTTCCTCTGTGATTCAACACAAAATTTGTCAGAGTACCAAACGTTTTGTAAATGTGAAATTCAAAAAAGTTGCTGGGAAGTGTCCGTTATAGAAAAGAAAAATTTGATACAGAATTGGGGCGTATCGAGTTCTTGTTTTTGCAATATCAAGCCATCGTTGCGAGTCTTTTTACAGCAGGCAAGGCAGAAGAAACAGAAGGTATAGAAGCATAAAATAGGACAGCCTTTATGATTTTTGAATTTAAAAGGCAATTAGCAAGTACCTTGCAACGTTATTGGTACGGCTATAATTAAAAAACGCCCTGTAGTATGAAAACTAAACAAATTATTTTGCTGTGCTTTTTATGGATTTATTTTGGAATCCTTCCTGCCAATGCACAATATTCTTTCAAAGAAGTTGAGAAAATGCGCAAAGATGAGCAAAAAAACCGCACCGAACTTGCCAAGAAAAAGGCCAAAAAAGAAGCAGGAAAATCCAACGAATCGCCTTCGAACGAAAGCAATATTTGGCAAAATAAAAAAGGCAAATCGCCTGCTAAAGTAGCCAAAAATAAGAAGGACAAAAGAAACATACCCAAAGCCGCCCAAAACCTTTCGCGCCAACGCCAAAGCACCAACACGAACACACAAAAATACCGCACAGGCGATAAAGGACTCACCAAATCCGCTAAAGGGCAACGCAAAGAGTCAAAACGCAAGAAAAGAAGCGAAATTGAAGTCTGGTAAGTTTTTATGCAACGCTATAAGGGTTTTCGAAAACCCTTATAGCGTTATTTTTTATTTTAAATGCACTTTCAAACCGAGTTCATCAAGTTGTGCTTGAGCAATACTAGAGGGCGATTTTATCATCATATCTCTGCCTGCGTTATTTTTAGGGAATGCGATAAAGTCGCGGATAGAATCTGCGCCGCCAAAAAGCGAGCAGAGCCTATCAAACCCAAAGGCGATGCCGCCATGCGGAGGCGTGCCGAACTCGAATGCGTCCATAAGGAAACCGAATTGCGCCCTTGCCTCCTCTGGTGAGAAGCCCAACACGCCCAACATAGTTTCTTGCAATGGCCGTTGGAATATACGGATGGAGCCGCCGCCTACTTCTACGCCATTGATGACCATGTCATACGCATTGGCGCGAATTTTCCCGAACTCTTGCGTATCAATATAGTGTGCGTCTTCAGGTTTTGGTGCAGTAAAAGGGTGGTGCATGGCGTACCAACGTTTGTCTTCTTCGCTGTGTTCCAAAAGCGGGAAATCTACTACCCATAGGCAAGAAAACTTGTTTTTGTCGCGCAAACCCAAGCGCGTACCCATTTCGAGTCGGAGTTCGTTCAATTGCTTGCGTGCCTTGCCTGCCTGCCCTGACAAGATGAGCATCAAGTCGCCTTTTTCTGCCCCCATGGCGGCTGCCCATTTTTTCAAATCCTCTTCGCTATAGAATTTATCTACTGAAGACTTGAGCGTGCCGTCTGCATTATAACGCACATAAATCAAACCTTTTGCGCCAATTTGAGGGCGTTTGAGCCATTCTGTTAGCTCGTCAATTTGCTTGCGTGTATATTCGCCACAGCCTTTTGCGCATATTCCTACAACCAATTCCGCACTATCAAATACAGCGAACTCCTTGCCTGTAGTGAGGTCGCGTTCTTCACCTTTGAGTTCTACGAATTGCATATCGAAGCGTGTATCAGGCTTATCGGAGCCATAAATACGCATAGCGTCTGCATAAGTCATGTGTGGAAGGGTTGGAATGGTTATATCTTTCACTTCTTTGAAAAGATAGCGTATCAATCCTTCGAATGTATTCAAAATATCTTCTTGGGAAACGAAAGACATTTCACAGTCTATTTGTGTAAATTCGGGCTGGCGGTCAGCGCGTAAATCCTCGTCACGAAAACATTTTACGATTTGATAATAGCGGTCAAAACCTGCTACCATCAGTATTTGCTTGAATGTTTGGGGCGATTGTGGGAGAGCGTAAAATTCGCCTTTGTTCATACGGCTGGGTACTACAAAATCGCGCGCGCCTTCAGGCGTGGATTTGATAAGTACTGGTGTTTCGACATCAACGAAGCCTAAACTATCTAAATAACTACGCGTGGCACGGCTCACTGCATGGCGCAATTCGAGGTTTTGGCGCACTATATTGCGGCGCAAATCCAAATAACGGTATTCCATACGAAGGTCGTCGCCTCCATCAGTTTCATCTTGTATTTTGAAAGGTGGTGTTTTAGAAGCGTTCAAAATGGTTAATTCCTCTATAGCTATCTCTATCTCGCCTGTAGGCAAGTCAGGGTTCTTTGCGTAACGTCCTACAACCTTGCCTACGACCTGAATAACGAATTCACGCCCTAGTGAGCGCATTTTGGTTATAATGTCTTCTGATGTTTTGCTTTCTTCGGCTACAAGCTGCGTGATGCCATAGCGGTCTCGGAGGTCAATCCAAAGCGCGCCGCCTCTGTCGCGTGAGGTTTGTACCCAGCCTGCGAGGGTAACGGTTTGATTGATGTGCGTGGGGCGAAGTTCGCCGCAAGTGTGAGTTCTCAGCATCTTTTTACAAAGTCTATAAAGTGCAAAGATAGCGAGTATTTGCGAAAAAAGTAAAATACGGCTTGCCAAATCTAAGCATACATTGTTTACAAAAAGCGTTTGTTTAACTATAGGCTTCCTTAGTCTATGTATAAATAAGCGTTGCTATTTGGAAAATTCATGGAACTGTGTTACCTTTGTGTTGTTATGAAACAGAAAATAGCTTTTTTCTTTGCAGCGTGGCTTTTTCTTGGTAGTTTGTTTCCACAAACTGACTTAGAAGAGGCATGCAAAGTGCCGTTTTTGTTGCTTCATCATCAAACCGAACATGCGGAATTGTCTTTTCTGGATTATTTGCAACTCCATTATGGAGAAGATGCAAACCAAAACTGCCCTGTACATGATAGCTTGCCTATGCACGCACATACGCACAGTTTGACAAGCATTCTATTTGTGCATTTTGACTTTTCGTATAATTTGCCCTTGCCTGCCGTTGTGCATTTTTCAGAACCATTCAATGGTTTTTGGCAAGACCTTTATCAGTTCCAACCTGATAACACGCTTTTCTCGCCCCCCAAATTCGTTTAACGAAGTATTTTTTGTAATATAACCTTTATCTAGCAACGCTTTCCCGAGTGTTGTGGGCTTTATTTCTATTTATTTATGTTAGACAAAATCATTCACTTTTCCATTTATAATAAATTGGTGATTGGCTTCTTTACGTTCGCTTTGGTGCTTGTAGGCATCAACTCTTTGCGCAATTTGCCCATAGATGCCGTACCCGACATCACCAATAACCAAGTACAAGTTATCACATCAAGCCCTTCGCTTTCCGCGCCTGATATAGAACGATTGATAACTTTTCCTGTAGAACTTACGATGGCAAACATTCCCAACCTAACCGAGATACGCTCTATCTCAAGGTTCGGCTTGTCGGTCGTAACCATTGTTTTTACAGACAATACAGACGTGTATTGGGCGAGGCAACAAGTCTTTGAACGCCTCACACAAGTCCAAAACCAAATACCTACAGGTGTAGGTACGCCTGAATTGATGCCACTTACGACAGGCTTGGGCGAGATTTATCAATATACATTGAGAGCCAAAAAGGGCTTCGAGAAACAATACCCGCCTATGGAGTTGCGGAGCATCCAAGACTGGATAGTCCGAAGGCAGTTGCTCGGCACGAAGGGCGTAGCCGATGTAAGCAGTTTTGGAGGCTTTGTGAAGCAATACGAAATAGCCATTGACCCCGATAGGTTGCGCGCTATGAACGTATCGGTTGGTGAAATTTTCCACGCTTTGGAAACCAATAATCAGAACACAGGCGGCGCCTACATTGACCGAAAACCCAACGCCTACTTTATACGAAGCGAAGGACTCATCAACACTATCCAAGATATTGAGCAGATAGTTGTGAAGAATACGCCCAACGGTAGCCCTGTATTGATACAAAATATTGCCAAAGTACAACTCGGACACGCCGTGCGCTATGGTGCTATGACCTATAATGCCGAAGGCGAAACGGTAGGCGCAATAGTGATGATGCTCAAAAACGAAAATTCTTCAAAAGTGATTGCGAATGTAAAAGATAAAATAGCGCAAATCCAAAAGTCCTTGCCTGAAGGGGTTGTCATAGAGGCTTTTTTAGACCGTACCAAGCTGGTAAACAGTGCTATCGGTACTGTAGCCCAAAACTTAGCCGAAGGTGCGTTGATTGTAGTCTTTGTGTTGGTGTTGCTTTTAGGTAATTTAAGGGCGAGTTTAGTAGTTGCTTCAGTCATTCCGTTGGCTATGCTTTTTGCTATCACGATGATGTATATCTTTGGCGTTTCAGGAAACTTAATGAGCTTGGGCGCGATCGATTTTGGATTGATTGTAGATGGGGCGGTCATTATTGTTGAGGCTACGTTGCATCATTTGGCGGTGCGAGCTTCAACCCTACAAAATAAGCGCATTACTGCACAAGAAATGAACGAGGAGGTTTATCAATCTGCCTCTAAAATACGCAGCTCTGCCGCCTTTGGCGAAATCATTATCCTTATTGTGTATCTGCCTATTTTGGCACTTTCGGGTATTGAAGGCAAGATGTTCGCGCCTATGGCTCAAACAGTCGGGTTTGCCATAGCAGGTGCGTTTATTTTGTCCCTTACCTACGTGCCGATGATGTCCGCACTTTGTTTAAGCAAAAAACTAACCCAGAAAAAGAATTTTTCAGACCGTATCATAGCATTCTTCCAAAAAATATACACCCCTGTCTTGGCTATAGCATTGAGGTTCAAAGGTGTAGTTGTGATGCTGACCTTAGCCATATTTTTAGTGAGCTTGTGGGTGTTTGGTACGTTGGGAGGCGAGTTTATTCCCTCCTTAGACGAAGGCGATTTTGCGGTAGAAGTGAGGCTGATGTCCGGCATGAGCCTTACGCAAACAGTGGATATAGCTACCAAAGCAGGCGAGATACTGATGAAGAAGTTTCCTGAAGTAAAGTCAGTAGTAGGCAAGATTGGCTCTTCAGAAATCCCTACTGACCCTATGCCTGTCGAAGCCTGTGATTTTATGGTAATACTCAAAGACAGAGCTGAATGGACAAGCGCGGAAACAAAAGACGAATTGGCTGAGAAAATGCAGTATTTTTTAGAGCAAAATATCATAGGCGTAGAGTTTGGCTTCCAACAACCTATCCAAATGCGCTTCAACGAACTCATGACAGGCGTAAGACAAGACGTGGCTATCAAAATATTTGGCGAAGACTTGAATAAACTGGTCGAGTATGGCGGTAAAATTTTTAATATTGTAGGCAAGGTAGAAGGCGCGAAGGATATTTATGTCGAAAAGATTGGCGGACTGCCACAGATTGTAGTAAAGTTTGATAGAAGTAAATTGGCACAGTTCGGGCTTTCGGTGCAAGAAGCCAATCAAGTTATCAATACAGCCTTTGCAGGAAGTTCGGCAGGCTTGGTCTTTGAGCAGGAAAGGCGGTATGATTTAGTAGTACGTTTGGACGTAGGTAAGCGACAAGGCATTGAAGATGTTAAAAACCTATTCGTCAGTACACATGACGGCAAGCAAGTCCCAATAACGCAACTTGCCTCCATTGAACTCAAAAATGGCTACAATGAAATACGAAGAGAAGATGCCAAGCGTAGAATCACCGTTGCGTTCAACGTGCGTGGGCGTGATGTAGAAAGTATTGTACAAGAAATAGAAAGTAAAATCAAACAAAATGTAAAATTTGGAGCAGGCTACTATATAAGTTACGGCGGGCAGTTTCAAAACTTGCAGGAAGCAAGGGCGCGGCTTATGGTTGCAGTGCCATTGGCATTGGCGTTGATTTTGGTGTTGTTATATTTTACCTTTAATTCTATGACACAAAGCTTATTGATTTTTACAGCTATTCCTTTATCAGCTATTGGAGGCATTTTTGCCCTCGTATTGCGTGGAATGCCCTTTAGTATTTCAGCAGGCGTGGGTTTTATAGCCTTGTTTGGCGTAGCCGTTTTGAATGGCATCGTGCTTATTGCAGAATTCAATTACTTGAAGAAGCATGGCGGGAACAAAAAAAACACTTCGCATGGAGAAGGCGAGGCAACACACATCCTTACTGTAACTGAAATCATCATCGAAGGCACTGGCACTCGTTTGCGTCCAGTATTGATGACGGCGGCAGTGGCAAGTTTAGGCTTTATGCCCATGGCACTCTCGCATGGCGCGGGAGCTGAGGTTCAAAAACCGCTTGCTACAGTGGTGATAGGCGGTCTTTTATCGGCTACTTTCCTTACCCTTATTGTACTGCCTTGTTTGTATATGTTTTTAGAAAAAGGTGTGGCAAAAAGCAATAAATTGGTAGTAAGCGTATTGTTGGCTCTCGGTCTGTTAAATTTTAGTGTTCCGCAGGCAAGGGCACAACAAGTTTTGACCTTGCCTGCCGCCATAGCACAAGCAACCCAAAACAACTTGCTTATCAAAACAGGACTGTATGAAATAGATTTGCAAAATACACTGAAGAAGACTGCCAAAGAAATTCCCAAAACCAACATTCAATGGATGGCAGGGCAATACAACAGTCCAAAGTTTGACAATAACTTTACTATTTCGCAAACTTTCCCAATGCCAAGCACTTTCAAAAAGACGGCAGACTTCTATGATGCGCAAGCGAAAAGCAGTGAATTGAAGTTGCAAATCAGTAAAAATGATTTGACCTTTCGTGTAAAACAAGCCTATTACAGTTTGCAGGCAAGCTATGCCCAACAAAAAATGTTGTTGCAACAAGATAGCCTGTTGGCGCAGTTTGTAAAAGCGACTGATGCACGTTTGAGAGCAGGTGAAGGGACTGTTTTAGAAAAATCAACCGCCGAAAATCAATGGTTTGAAGTGAAAAATTTAATCCTTCAAAATGATGTAGATATAGCGTTGTTCCAAATACAGTTGAAAACATTGCTCAACGCCAATACCCTGATAGATATTGCAGATAAGGAGCTTACTGCCTTGCATTTTCAGTTTTTGGATACCGCAGCCTTGATGCAAAATCCTACTTATCAATACTTAAAACAACAAATTGAGGTGAGCCAAAAAAATACGCTTGTCGAGCAGACGCGCTTAAAACCTGACTTTACAGTAGGCTATTTCAATCAATCGCTTATAGGTAAATATACAGTGAAAAATCAAGAAGTGAATTATGGTAGTTTGCATAGATTTCAAGGCGTACAAGCTGGTGTCGCTATTCCTATCTTTGCAAAACCGCAAAAAGCCCGTATAGCAAGTGCGAAAATCAACGAACAAATAGCGCAAACGCAAGCAGAACTTTATCAAAAGAACCTGCAAGGCGAAGTAACGCAAGCCTATCAACAATACTTGAAATTTCAATACAGCCTTGCCTACCACGAAACACATATCTTGCCCAACGCAAAACTTATACAAAGCAATGCACAAAAGGCTTTCCGTGGAGGTGATATTGGCTATCTGGAATACACGCAAGCACTTAGCCGCGTACTGACTACGCAACTTGCCTACATCATCACCCTGCAAAACTACAACCAAGCCATTATACAAATAGAGTTTTTGGTAGGCAAGTAAGCAATGCTGTTATAATGGTTTATACAAAAGTACCGCAGGCAGTTCGTCTATGTTATATATAATTTAATAAAAACGTAATATTTTTTGTTTTTTGACGATATTCTTTTGTTTATTGCCGTTATTATTTTGTTTATTGCCATTATTCTTTTGTTTATTGCCATTATTATTTTGCTTTTTAGCGATATGTTTTTATTTAATCAATTATTCGCTGATTTACCCAATCAATCGCTCAATCACTCATTCACCCGATTACTATTCACTCTCATGAATCCATACATAAAACACCTTTGTTACTGCCTTGCCTCCACTGTGTTGGCTTGTAGCAGTCCTAAAACAGCCATAAAAGACGAACATGTAACACATGCACACGAAAATAAAAGTGTTATGGTAGAACTTACCCAAAACCAAGTCAAAAACAACGACATTCAAATGGGTAGTACAACAGAAAAAGTGTTGAGCGGTGTGTTAAAAGTAAACGGCACACTCGATGTGCCGCCACAAAACATGGTGAGCATCAGTGCAAAAATGGGTGGTTTTGTAAAAGCTATACACCTTTTGCAAGGCACAACCGTAAGGCAAGGGCAACTTTTGGCGGTTATTGAAAACCAAGACTTTATCCTTTTGCAACAAGATTATTTAGATGCGCAAAGCCGTTTAACTTTCCAACAAGCAGAATTTGAAAGGCAGAAACAACTAAACACTGAAAATGTAAATGCCCAAAAGACATTTCAACAAGCTACTTCTGAATACAACGCTTTGCAAGCCAAAATAAAAGGCTTGGAAGCACGCCTCTCATTGATAAACTTAGACCTCAACTATTTGAAAAAAGGCAATATCGTAAACAGTTACAATGTTTATGCAACGGCTTCAGGTGTTGTAACGGCGGTTTTGGTAAACGTAGGCAAGTTCGTCAATCCACAAGACATGCTGTTTGAGATAAGCGACACGAGCGACATGTCCGCCAATTTGATGGTATTCGAACAAGATATTCCTAAAATAAAAGTCGGGCAACAAGTCCGTTTTACCTTAGTAAATCAACCCGAAAAAGAATACGCAGCCAAAGTCTATCTAATCAATCCGCAGGTAAGGCAGGACAGAAGTATCCGCGTGCAATGCCGTATAGAAGGGAGTGTTGCGGCATTATCGCCCAATACTTTTTTGAAGGCATTGGTAGAATTGGATAAAACCAGCGTACACGCCTTGCCCGATGAAGCATTTATACAAGAGGAAGGCAAGGACTACGTATTTGTATTCAAAAACAAAACTAAAGGCATGTCGAATTACGAACGGATAGAAGTAAAAAAAGGCATCACAGAATCAGGCTTCACAGAGGTAACTTTTATAGATAAAAGCCTCAACACCGACCAAATCATAACCAAAGGCGCGTTCTTGCTTTTGGCACAATTAAAAAATGCTACAGGAGGCGAAGAAGGACACGCGCACTAAGTTGTAATGGGTGCAATTTGATAACGACATTTCTTATTTGTGTATATTTTCGCGAAAATTAGCCTATATTCCAAGTATTAATTTAGAAACCGTCATTTCCCAGCGTGTTTTTCAAAAGAAGCATTTATTAAAATTTGAGCTGAAAAACGAGGGTTTTGATGTACTTTTGAAGGTTTTATAGTCAGAAGATATTTTCAGTTATGTTTCTTGAGAATGAAAATTGGTGCTCCGACAATTTTAGTGGCGCAAGGTATAAACCACATAGAAAGATATGGCACACAGTGTTTCGGGCTATGTTTCTATGTGGTTCAACACAAAATTTGTCAGAGTACCATATTTTGTGAATGTAAAATTCAAAAAAGTTGCTGGGAAGTGCCAGATGAATGATACCAAAAAGGCTTAGGAACTACTTATGTGGTTATCAAAATTCAAATCTCTTTTTTGGACAGGTGGGAGGGAAATAGATTCGAATTGTACAGGTTGTGATTATTCAGCAAACGCTTACTTTTTGCGAAAGTCCTTTCGCTTTTCGCGAAATGCAGGCTATTTTTCATACTTTTTCAAGGTTATGCAAGAATATTAGAAAAAAAAAATTCATATTTGCGCTTTGATAACAAAGGCCTGCAAAAATATACTCTTTAAAAATCTATGTCGAAAAATTTAGTCATTGTAGAATCTCCTGCCAAAGCAAAAACAATTGAGGGTTACCTTGGTAAAGATTTTACTGTTAAATCCAGCTATGGGCATGTGCGTGACCTTCCCAAAAACAATACAGCCATTGATGTTGCGAATGATTTCCACCCCAATTATGAAGTAACACCAGACAAAGAACGGGTTGTGCGCGAGCTAAAGCAACTTGCCTCCCTAGCCGAAACAGTGTGGCTGGCTACTGATGATGACCGCGAAGGGGAAGCTATTTCTTGGCACTTATATGAGGCATTAGACCTGAAGAAAAAGAGTAAAACGGATATTAAACGAATCGTCTTTCGTGAAATAACCAAAACAGCTATCCAAAAGGCTATTCAACAACCGCGCAATATAAATATAGACCTCGTAAACGCACAGCAGGCAAGGCGCGTATTGGATCGGCTGGTGGGCTTCGAACTTTCGCCTTTACTTTGGAAAAAGGTAAAAGCAGGACTCTCGGCAGGGCGCGTGCAGTCTGTCGCTGTCCGCATGATTGTAGAACGCGAGCGCGAGATCGAAAAGTTTGTGTCCGTACCTTCTTTCAAAATAGGGGCTAACTTCGCGCTCCCTCAAAATAAAAAATTAGTAGCCGAGCTTGCACAAAAAATAGACGAAAAAGGTGACGCACTCGCTTTCCTCCAAAAATGTATAGGGGCAGAATTCAGTGTAAAAGCCTTAGAAACTAAACCCGCTAAGAAATCGCCCGCGCCTCCCTTTACTACTTCTACTTTACAACAAGAAGCGAGTAGAAAGTTGCGCTTTTCTGTATCGCGTACTATGCGCCTTGCCCAAAATCTATACGAGGCAGGCAAGATTTCATATATGCGTACTGACTCTGTGAACCTTTCGGAAGATGCCATAGCCGCCGCAGAAAGTGCCATCACAAACGATTTTGGACCCAAATATGTGCAGCTGCGCCGTTACAAAACCAAGAACGAATCGGCGCAAGAAGCACACGAAGCTATCCGCCCTACTGACTTCACACTCAAAACAACAGGGAGCGACAAGGACGAACAACGTTTATATGAATTGATTTGGAAGCGCGCCATCGCTTCTCAAATGGCTGACGCAGAGCTTGAACGCACAGTAGCCACTATCGCCGTCAAGCCCAAACCTGCTTCGACAATGCCCGACTTGGTAGCAAGGGGCGAAGTTATTAAGTTTGATGGGTTCTTGAAAGTGTATCTCGAATCCAATGACAATGAAGAGGACGAAGAGCAGGCAAGTATGCTTCCGCCCCTCAATATCGGGCAAATCCTTGACCTATCTATCATGACTGCCACAGAGCGGTTTACGCGTCCCAATGCTCGCTATACCGAAGCAAGTTTGGTGAAAGACCTCGAAGAAATGGGCATTGGACGACCTTCTACTTACGCACCTACCATTTCTACTATCCAAGAACGTGGTTATGTAGAAAAAGGCGACCGCGAAGGAAAAGCCCGCGCTTACCGCGAAATAGTACTAAAAGATGGCAAAATCACCGAACAAACTAAGTCAGAGATGGTCGGTACAGAAAAAGCAAAACTCTTTCCTACTGACACTGCCTCGCTTGTAGTCGATTTTTTGACCGAACACTTTGGGAATATCGTCGATTACAAATTCACTGCCAGCATGGAGGCAGAGTTTGACCTTATCTCAGAAGGCAAAAAAGAATGGGTAGCTATGATTCGTGGCTTTTACACGCCTTTTCACGCCAAAATAAAAGAAACAGCCGAAACTGCAGACCGCAATACCACACGCTCATTGGGCAAACACCCCAAAACAGGCGAAGAAGTATTGGTTATTTTGGGCAGGTACGGCGTTTTTGTTCAAATAGGCGACGCACTTGACAAAGATAACAAAGACAAAGATAACAAAGACAAAGATAACAAAGATAAACCAAAACCACCCCGCGCAAGTATCCTCAAAACTCAAAGACTGGAAACCATCACACTCACAGAAGCCCTCGAACTTTTCAAACTTCCACGCGAAGCCGGTATATTTGAAAACGAAACTATGAAAGTCGCCATAGGGCGATTCGGTCCTTATGTGGTGCATAAAAAAGTTTTCTATAATTTGGAAAAAACAGACGACCCTTATACAATAGAAGAAGACCGTTGTATAGACATCATAGTAAAGAAACGCGCCACAGATGCCGCTCGTATTATCAAATCCTTTCCTGAAGATACAACGATACAAGTTCTAAATGGTAGGTATGGCCCCTATATCAAAGCAGGTGATGCCAACGTGAAAATTCCCAAAGGAGAGGAGCCAACTTCGCTCACACTTGCCCGTTGCAAAGAGCTTGCGGCGGCTACCAAAGATAAAGAAACTGCTGAAAAAGCCGTTAATGCCCTTAAAACCTTTCCTGAAGATGCTACTATTATGGTACTCGATGGTAAATATGGGGCATATATCAAAGCAGGTGATAAAAACGTGAGAATACCACAAGGAGAAGATATAGACGCACTGACCTTAGAACGCTGTAGGGAATTGGCTAAAGATACCACTACTACGAAAACTACCAAAAAAACAACAACGGTAAAGAAAACAACAACTACCACCGCTACCAAAAAAACGCCTGCCAAGAAGAAAAGTTAGCGTTTATTCAAAACAACATAAAACCCACAAGATGCCATCATCTTGTGGGTTTATTCCTTTTACTTTTAGCGATACAAAGTGCGTTGTTTTCACTATAGGTTGTGCAACGGGAAGTTTACAGAAACAATTTATTTACTCCTCATTTTTTTCAATATGCCTAAAGGGTTTACCAATTTCCCTGTTTCGTTGGTGCTTTTAGTGTCATTGCCTGTGCTGTTTAGTATTTTGAACGCTTCAGCAGTAGTAAGTGCTGGATTGAGCGACTTCATAACACCCAAAAGCCCTGCCACAAAAGGTGTAGCCATTGAGGTTCCGCTATAACTTGCATAGCCGTTTTTGGGAATGGTAGAAAGAATATCCTCGCCCGGAGCGGCTATGCCCATTTTCATGTCTGTAACAAAATTGGAGAAAGACGCCTTTTCTAATCTTGCATTGATAGCCGAAACTACAATCACTCCTTCGCAGTTGGCTGGTGAAACATTCTTGGCATTTTGAGCCTCATTGCCTGCTGCCACAACCACTATAGCTCCCTTCGATTGTGCATAACGGATAGCCTCGTTGTAGGCGCGTTGTGATGCGTCTGTTGATGGCCCACCCAAAGACATAGAGATCACGTCTGCGCCTTTATCTGCTGCAAGGATAATGCCTTTGATGATGCCATCTTGTGTTCCCCAACCTTCGTCAGTGAGTACTTTTATGCTGGTAACTTGTACGAACTGATTGTCCAAAGCAAGTGAGGCAATGCCTACACCATTGTTTGTAACAGATGCCGCAATGCCTGCACAATGCGTGCCGTGGCTTTGCTTATCTTTGTCATAATTTTTGCGTGTAGAGATGTAATTATCTTTCAAATCTTCGTGTTCGCCATCAACACCTGTATCAAGAATAGCGATTTTAGCACGTTTTTTAGGCGTAATATTATTCTTTTTGATGTATTGGAAATAGCCTGCTATGTTCAGTTTTTCAAAGCTCCATACCTTATCAATTTCAGGGTCATTGATGCCATGCTTCTCTTTGCCCCTTGTTGCCTTATGCGGTTCGGTTTCGAGTGGGCTAAGTCGCAATACTTCATTGCGTTCTAAGCCATCAATCAAGCCGCTTTCGCGCAATATCTTCTCAATTGCAGCCAAAGAGCCTAAGGCCGCATCAGGAATATTAACAAGAAAATAATCATCAAGTTCTGTTAATTCCTTGCTTGCTACATCAGGAAACGCAGGTGTGAGTTCCACGCTATATGCCTCCAATAACTTACGCAGGCTGTTTGCATCAGCTACATTTTTTAAGTCCACTAATAATTCACCTTCAGGTGACAAATTGTTGGTGTTTTTAGTGATGCTTCTAGGTGCGGCATATTTTTGATAGGTTTCAGGCACAAAGTTCGAGTACAGCAAATAGCTTCCTGTACCTACACCCACAGCCAAAAGTAAAAACCCACGTGAGTTTTTTAGGTTATTTGCCAAAATGCCTACAATGACAACTGCGGTAAGATCGCGCGGAATCATCAATAGTAGTTTGTAATACGCACCGAAATCAACGACGAACAACGTGAACGCATAGAAGATAGACGCTCCCCAAAAAGCGAGGGCAGGCAAGGCTTTTGAAACATGCAGGTTGTTGCGATAAAACCACCATACTATTGATAACAGTAGGACTACGAATGTCCAAGGATAATATGCTCCCATATTTGTAGGATATAGTGAAATAGACGATAATAAGTTCAAATGTAAGTAGTTTTTTTGAAAACTCCAAAAACAGAGTGTTTTTTTTGTTTATTGTTTGAAGTACTGGTTTTTATGATATTAGGAAGGTGAAAATGCCTGCCGTTTGTAGGCGACATACGCGACGGCAGGAAAATCGCAAAACCAATTTCCGATGGTATATTGCTTTGTAGAAAAATGTTCCTGTAATTTTTCCGTCGCAAAGCGACATGCGGTGCAAAATGTGGTTCGGTCTGGTTTTCCGTAGGTTTACACATACGAAAAATTTACACCTTTTACAAGCTGAACAGTGCTACAAATCCTTCGTTTTGCTCCAATGCGTACAACGTAAAGTGCTGAATGTGCCTAAAGTCAAGGAAAGTAGTATGCAAGGATGTAGCCTCGCCTACTTGTCTTATGATGAGGCGTTCGGTAGGAAAGTCGATATGTATCAGCTCGCCCATAACTTCCTGCCCGTTGTGCAAACCTAGCCCAATAAGTGGCGTGCTGAGGCTTTTTGCCCATGCTTGGGTATAACATTCCAATATTTGGAATAAACTGCGGGGTGTTAATTGCGTTAAAAGGTTATTGAGTGGGTTTTTCATATTATTTACTCTTTTTGAGATTTTTATTCCCATATTGGGATATTTTAAGATGTTGTGTTTTTTATAAGTGTTTGATAAACAGTATTTTAATAATTGTTTTAGCATTTGGCACACTATTCGATGCTGGTTTAGTTGAGATTAAAAAACTCAATGCATAGCTGGTTGAAGAATTTTTGGAAAAAGCTTATTCTATTGGAGTAAGCTTTTTTTTTGCGTTACAAAATAAAGCTATATTCATGTAAAAGCCAAAATAAGCGCGTATATTTGCGTTTATACTTATCTCAAAACACTATGTTTGCTTATATAGAAGGCACTTTGATACAAAAAGAAGCCACTTTTGCTATCCTTGACGTGCAAGGAGTCGGTTATCACTTACGTATATCCTTGCCTACGTTTTCTGCCCTCGAGGTAGGCAAGAAGACCAAACTATACACACACCTGCAAGTACGCGAAGACGCACACACCTTATTTGGTTTCACACACTTAACTGAAAAAAAACTTTTTCTTGACCTTGTAAGCGTTTCGGGAGTCGGTACGAATACCGCCATGATTATCCTTTCTTCTATGACTGCCAAAGAAATACAAGAGGCTATCGCTTCCGAAAACCTCAAAGTTATTCAAGGCATCAAAGGCATAGGACTGAAAACTGCCCAACGCCTTATTTTGGAATTGAAGGATAAAATCAAAAAGGAAAATACAGAATTGGGCAATATCGCCCCTGCACATACAGGCTCTTTGGCAAAAGCAGAAGCCCTACAAGCATTGCTTGCATTGGGGCTTTCTAAAGTTTTAGCAGAGAAAAATTTGGAAACGGTAGCCAAAAAGCATGGCGAGTCGCTTACTGTAGAAGAATATATCAAACATGCCTTGCGCACTTAGCCAAACGCCTCGTTCAATCGTTTGTTTTTCGTTTTTTTTTGCTAACTTTGCAAAAAAATACCGTAAAACCTTTAAAACTCATGTTGGTAAAAGAAAGAACCAAATATAAAAACCTTCACCTTTCTATGGAAGATGGCATAGGCACTATAATGATTATGCGTGCCTCAAAACACAACGCTGTGAACACCGAAACAATGGAGGAGCTGCGCCGCGTGATGTTTGAAGTTATAGCCAATACCGATATAAAAAGCCTTATCATCACAGGCGAAGGCACGAAAGCGTTTGTCGCAGGTGCTGATATTGCCGAACTTGCCGAGCTGGACGAGCTGGGCGCGAAGCGTTATTCCCAAAATGGGCAAGACGTATATGCTATGATTGAAAACTGTCCGAAGCCTGTTATAGCCGCTATAAACGGGTACGCGCTTGGTGGAGGCTGTGAACTTGCCCTTGCCTGCCACATGCGCGTAGCCGTCGAAACTGCTAAATTTGGACTTCCCGAAGTACGTTTAGGCACTATACCCGGCTTTGGTGGTACACAACGCCTCACGCAAAGCATCGGTAAAGCAAAAACGTTGGAACTTATCATGACAGGCGATATGCTCTCTGCACGCGAAGCCTACGACTTAGGATTGATAAACCATATCGTAACTTCTCATGAAGAACTTATCCGTAAATCAAGAGAAATATTAAAAAAAATCGCCTCTTCGGGTCCCGTAGCTGTAGCAATGGTTATCAAATCAGTAAACGAAGTGTATAGCACTTTTGAATCAGGCTATATGAAAGAAGTTACGCACTTTGGGCAAACAGCTAGCACAAGCGACTTTCACGAAGGCATGAAGGCTTTTTTAGAAAAACGCGAAGCAAAATTTATAGGCAAGTAAAAAATAAATTGCCCATCTCAGTTTCTGACTCACAAGAATCAGTGTTACTCATTTAAACCCGCAAGATTTGAAAATTTTGCGGGTTTTTATTGGGTACATTGCTTTTAGACATCTTCCAATTTAGAGTTTAAAATATTTTTGAAAATATTTGGTGTTTTAAGTGAAAGCAACTATCTTTGCCTAAACGTATATGGGAGTTGCATGTATTATATGGTTGTGTAACACTTAGCAAATAAACAATGACAAGACAACAAGCCGAACAAAAACTAAAATTTATTTTTGGTTTCAATCATTTTCACGATAACCAGTGGATAGTAATAGATAAAATATTACAAGGACAACGTGTGCTTTTGATTGAAAAAACAGGTTTTGGGAAGTCATTGTGTTATCAGTTTCCTGCCACGCAGTTTGAGGGCATAACGATTGTTTTTTCACCTTTGATTGCCTTGATGCGCGACCAAGTGCAGAAAATGCAAGCATTGGGAATTTCAGCTAATTTTATATCTTCACAACATGCTGAAGAAGAAAATAATCATACTATAAATGAAGCACTTAATGGGAAATTAAAAATTCTTTATATCCACCCTGCACGAATGGAAAGCGTAAAATGGTTGGAAACTGTACGAGATAAACAACTTAAAATTGCGATGGTGGTAGTAGATGAAGCACATTGCATTTCTACTTGGGGACATGATTTTATCCCTTCCTATCGAAAAATAGTAACCTTAGTGAATTTACTTCCCCTCAATTTCCCTGTTTTAGCCACTACAGCCACTGCGACCAAACGAGTAGAAGACGACATCAAAATTCAAGTTAGTAAAAACATTAGTTCTATCCGTGGAAATCTTTTGAGAGAAAACCTGAGCTTATTTGTTATAAATGTCCAGTCAGAAGATGAAAAAATGGTTTGGTTGGCAGAAAATTTAGAAAAAATACAAGGCACAGGCATCGTTTATACAGGGACAAGAGTAAGCACAGAAATTTATGCAAAATGGTTTGAGTATCTGAAAATCAATGCAGTACACTATAACTCAGGCATAGATACAGAAACAAAAAAAGATATTGAGCGAGGTCTAATGAACAATCAATACAAATGTGTGGTTAGCACAAACGCTTTGGGAATGGGCATTGATAAGCCAGATATTCGTTTTGTGGTACATACTCAAATCCCTGTTTCGCCTATCCATTATTACCAAGAAATAGGGAGGGCAGGGCGAGATGGCAAGCCATCTTATATTATTTTGTTCTATAACCCAAACGAAGACAAAACATTGCCATTGTCTTTTATAGAAAGCGGAAAACCTGAAATCAAAAAATACCAACGTGTAATTGAGGCGGTAAGGTCTGAAAGATTAGGCTTGCAAGGCATTGGGAAAATTACCAACTTAAAACAAACTCAAATCAATGTGATTTTGGCAGATTTGATAGTACAAAACATTGTTATTGAAGCTATTGATGGGAAAAGTAAAAAATACGAATACAAGTACGGAGCTTCTGAACTTGATACGCAAAGTTTTGAAGAACTAAGAAAAGATAAGCTGAAAGATTTTGACGAAATGCTTAACTATTTGGCAAGCTTAACTTGCCGAATGAAGTTCTTGTGCAACTTTTTAGGTGATAATTTACCCAATAATTGTGGTGTTTGCGATAATTGTAGAAATCAAAACAGACAAGTAGTTGTTACGCAAGCATGGAAAGATAATTTAGCTGATTTTAGAGAAACCTATTTTCCAGTTTTAGAAGTAGAGGATAAAACAAACAATTTGGTAAATGGTGTTGCAGCATCTTACTATGGAATTTCTAATGTAGGACAATCTCTGCATAGAAGTAAATACGAAAATGGAGGTGATTTTCCTGATTGGCTATTGCTTTTGACTCTCAAAGCCTTTCACAGGCATTTTGGGAAAGAAAAATTTGACGTAGTTTTGTACGTACCTCCCACCAAAAGTGGAGATTTGGTAAAGAATTTTGCTGAAAAAACTGCTAAATCATTGAATTGTAGCTTTTTGGATATATTGAAAAAGAACAGAATAACGCAATCTCAAAAAATATTTCAGACAGGATTGCTGAAAAAAGATAATTTAAAAGATGCTTTTATTATTGAAAATCCAAACGAAATTGCAGGAAAAAGCGTTTTATTGATAGATGATATTTATGATAGTGGTGCAACTATCAAAGAAATCGGAAAATACCTATCTAAATTGGGGGCAACAAAAATTGCGCCCTTAGTTATTGCTAAGACCATAAATGCTGATTTGCGAACCGAAAATAACAACTATATTCCTACAAAATTGGCGATAACAAAAATAGTGCCTTTCGTCGTTGCTAACACTCTCAACGCCGATTTACAAACTGAAAACGATAATTATATTCCTGCAAAAATAGATATAGAAAATATCAAAGGCATTCTTAAAAAATGGCGATTGGAAAAAGCGACACAAGTCAAATTACCACCTTACACAATATTCCCTGACGCTACATTGAACAATATCGTAGAGAAGATGCCCGAAACTATACTCGATTTATTGGATATTAAAGGATTGGGGAAGATATTAATAAAAAAATATGGACAGGAAATTATAGACATTATCAAACAAAATAAAGTATGAAACAACACACCGAAGCACCCTATTGGATTACATTAGCGCATTTGCCAAAATGGGGAACAGAGAAAATTAACCGTTTGGTAGTGAAGATTGTTCACGATAACCTTATGAGTTTAGAAACATTTTTTCATGCTGAAGACGAATGGAAAGATAAATTTGAATTGTCCAATACAGATATTTTAGATTTGCAAAATGCCAAATCCGAGTTGCCCAACAATGCTTTTTTAGCAGAAGATTTGCTTTCGCAAGGTTTTGAAATTGTGTCTATCAATTCACCTGAATATTCTAAAACCCTAAAAAACAACCTAAAAATAAAAGCTCCAACTGTTTTATACGTAAAAGGTAATAAACAAATTTTGAACGAAAAAAGCGTAGCCATAGTGGGTAGTCGTGAAGCTGATGATATTTCATTACAATTTACAGATAATATTGCGAAAAAGGTTTCCGAACAATACAAAGTCGTAGTAAGTGGTTTTGCGAAAGGTGTCGACAAACAAGCGTTAGATAGTGCTATCAAGTACAAAGGGCAAAGTATTATTGTGCTTCCGCAAGGCATTATGACTTTTGGCTCAGGTATCAAAAAATACTACCAAGAAATTACCAACGGAGATGTATTGGTTGTAAGCATTTTTCACCCAAAAGCTGTTTGGAATGCAGGCTTAGCAATGGCACGTAATCCGATTATTTATGCCTTAGCAACCGAAATTTACGTAGCACAATCGGCTGAAAGCGGCGGCACTTGGGCTGGTGTAATAGATGGTTTGAAAAAAGGAAGAGTTATTTTAGTTCGTAAACCCAACGAAGGAGAGGAAAATGCCAACCCCATTTTAATTGAAAAAGGAGCAAAAGCAATTGATTTTGAAGGCAATATAATAGAAAATATAGAAGTTGTACACAATGCACCCAAATTGAATGAAAATTCAGAGAAAGAAGGCATAGAAAAAGTAATCACCTTGCTTGAAAAACAAACACTTACACCCAAGCAAATACTTGAAAAAGTACAACTGAATATGTCAGGCAAAGAACTTGCAAAAAAATTAAACTCTTTACCAAATATACAAACTCTTAAGAAATCTAACAGAATACATTATTTTGTAAAGCAAGACAATCCGACATTATTCGCGACAAAATAAGTACCACACTTTTTACTAAACTTCCCATTTTCAGGTCTTAAGAAAAGGTTTTGAAATGCACCCTTTTCACGTATTAAGAACGCTATCGAATGCAAAATGAAATAAATGCTTGGCAATTTGTTTTGATGAAAGCAAAATAATCTTTGCAGAGTATTGTAATAGATATTTTTACATTTTAAAAAATCGTATGAGAAAAGAAGTAAAAGATAAGATACAAAATGTATCTTTTCAAATGTTCAGAGACTGGACTGCGCAAGCAAAAGAAGAATATCCCGATTATGATTTTACTATTATTGATGAAACAATTTTAGTAGATGATTTAACAAATTCTATCCAATCAGCTGTAAATACACTGAAAAAAGAGCCCTTCGCATCTGAAAGAGATGTTGATGGCTACGATACAAAATTTATTTTAAAATTCATACGATCCGACTTAAATGCACACTGGGTTCGTGAATATATTCGTAAGCGGAGCAATGACTACAAAACGCTTCTGATTTTAAAATCTTTACAACTATATTTAGAAATTGAAGATATCGCATTGATTAAAATTGATGAAATATATAAAAAGATGTTTTTATATGAAGTAAATTTTGAAAATATTTATTTTAAACCCGATAAAAATAAATTTTCTGATTTTGATCTTAATTTGAAAATAGACATCAATACAGATAGCAAAAATAACATCTCAATATCATTGGATAATATGATAATTGAAAAAATAGTAAAATTAGTTAAGGAGAAAAACACTTTTTTTTTACCAGAAACTAAGAAATATTTTTCTGAAAGTGATGTAATGATCTTTATCAGTGAATTTTAGATTTTTATAATTTTTTAAAAAATAACTAAGTTAATGGAACTCTCATTTAGACTAAAAAAAACAGCTGAATTTATTTTTGACTATCTGACCGATATGCAAAAATTTGTTTCGGTTCATCCTGTCATTTATCAAATAGATAAAACAGGCATTGACAGTTATTTAGTCCACGAAACTCTGAAATTTGGTTTCATTCCTTTCTCATTTACCTATCCTGTTACAATTGAAAAAAACACTATAGACAAAGTTGTTGTTATTCGTGCAAGCGTATTCAAATTGACTAAAATTGAAATGAAATTTGTTTTAAAAACAGACAATGATTATACCATCATTGAAGAGGATATTCAGTTTAAATCGGTTTTGCCGATTAAATTTATCATGCAAAGTATTTTCAGAAAACAACATAATCAACTTTTCAAAAATATTGAAATGAAATAAAACAGCTTTAAAAATTAGGTTTAAAAAATTAGAGATGGCGCATTTAAAAATCGTTCTATGTATCCTTCTCCAAATTATAAAAGGAAAAAAGGACTTTTGCAAGAAGCCCGCTACAACAAAAGCATTACAGAGTAATTAAAGGCTCTTAGGCGTTAAAAGCTTTACTTATATATCATTATGGTACGTTATATTCTCACAGACATAGAAGGCACTACCACTTCTGTTAATTTTGTTTACGAAGTGCTTTTCCCTTATTTCTCTACAAATTTCAAGGATTTTGTAGCTCGAAACAATGATTCGGAGGCTCTGAAAGTGCCTTTGCAAGCCACACAAGCGACTGTGCTGGCAGAGGAAAATCGAAATATCAATGCTTCAGAAGCCGTAGAACAGCTATTGGCGTGGACGCTTGAAGACCGCAAACACCCTGCACTAAAATCTTTGCAAGGTTTGGTTTGGCAGGAAGGATACAAGGCAGGAACGCTCAAAGGGCATCTTTATACAGATGTGCCACCTGTTTTAGCTACTTGGAAAAAGGCAGGCTTGTCGTTGGGTATTTACTCATCGGGTTCTATTCAAGCACAGAAATTATTGTTTGGTAGTTCTGATTTTGGCGATTTGACTCCACTTTTTTCGCATTACTTTGATACAAGTGTTGGCAATAAGCGTGAGGTAACCGCTTATCAAAACATTCAAAAGGAGATAGCCTTGCCTGCCCGTGAAATATTGTTCCTTTCGGACATTGAGCAAGAATTAGATGCTGCCAAAAGTGCAGGCTTCCAAACTGTTCAGCTTGTTCGAGGCAACACTATACCAAGCGCAAAGCATAAAAACGTGGCTAATTTCAATATTTGTGCGCGCAATGTCGCAGGGCAAATAGCGAAAGCTCGCAACAACCGCAACAACAAAGATAGTGGTGATTGTTGTTGCCCTGCCTGCTAAAAATTAGAAGCTGTTTATTTCACACATATTTCCCTACAGCACTTTTCGACACCAACAGACAGCTTTTGCGCGTGGTTGTTGGTGTCGAAAGATGGGCAGCAAAGTATAGCCACAGAACAAAGTTACACCCAATTTTTCTAAATACCAAAATGGCAGAAAATGGCGAAATGTTGTGCGTTTGTCATTTTGTTATTTTAATAACGACATTTTTAATTAGTAAAAGACTTTCTAAATCTTTACAATTTGAAATACAGGCTTGTTTTTGCAAAAACACTTACAAATAAGACATGTCGTTATCAAAGTTCGTCAAAAAGTTCGGATGGCAAATCGTCTTTATATTTATGTAACTACTCAGGTGATTCAAAGTGTTGATATTCAGTTGATTACAATTTAAAATATTTATTAAAAAACCTCAAAATCAATTTTTAAAATCATTTCTTTTTTATAAATAGCTTATTTTCAGTACATTAACTAAAATGTTAAATATTTGCTAAAAATAATTTTAATTTGCAAATAATTGATTATGAGTTATTAAAAAAATAATGAGTACCTGAGTAGTTACCCTAATTTAAAAAAAATCGCAGAATGAAGACTATTTTAAAACATTTATTAATTTTCATATCACTTGCCTCTTTTGGATCACTTGCCTCTTTTGGACAAGAATTAACAACCATAAGAGTTTCAGTTCCTAACAAAATTGACGAAGTGTATATTGTTGGAAACCAAAAAAATTTGGGTGATTGGCAACCTGCCAAAGTAATGTTAAATAAGATTTCAGAATACGAGAGAGAAATTTCATTAAACTTGACTTTTCCTGCTGAATTCAAGTTTACTCGTGGAAACTGGAATAGTGAAGCCATAATCAACAAACTTTCAGAACAATCCAACTTTATATTGAAGGCTAAGCCAACTCAAAATGAATATTACAAAATACAAGGTTGGACAGACCAAATTAACAAATTTTCAACTTTCAGCGATTTTCAAATTATTGAACTAAATTCCAACATATTAAATCAAAACCGAAAAATATATGTTTCACTTCCTGAAAATTACAATGAAAAAATAAAGTATCCTGCGATTTTTGTGACCGACGCCCACAATACAAACCATTTTGAGATAGTTTCACAAACATTAAGACAACAATCTAATTTCTTTAATTTTCCTGAATGTATTGTTGTGGGTATTTTTATAAATGGTCGAGAAAGGAATAATGAACTCGACATTTCTTATGGCGAAAATGGTTTGCAATTTAAAAATTTTATTTTTGACGAAGTGGTTCGTTTTGTTGACAAGAACTATTCTACAAGCTCATTTAAAGCAATCTTTGGACATTCAAACGGCGCAGAATATAACCATTATTTAATGTTTGAAAAAAACAATCCTTTTAATGCTTTTATTAATATTAGCGAAAACTTAATTGATTTAGAAAATGAAAATTTAGAAAAAATTAAAAAAAAATATATCGAGTTTTTAACAACCAATAAGAAACCTATTAAGTATTTTATTGCAAGTTCAAGATATGACCAAGC
>Ga0163154_10001096_pt1 | contig 42176 bp, 35 predicted proteins | sample OliLakLV19MP9P1_FD_148649 | JGI IMG/M metagenome (GOLD analysis project Ga0163154, IMG submission 148649) | Freshwater microbial mat bacterial communities from Lake Vanda, McMurdo Dry Valleys, Antarctica - Oligotrophic Lake LV.19.MP9.P1 | ecosystem: Environmental > Aquatic > Freshwater > Lake >... | reverse complement strand
GGGGTGGAAAACAAGGTGCATTATGTCCGAGATGTGACCCAAGGGGAGGATGCCTCTCGCATTCGTACCTCACCTTTGGTGCAAAGTTGGGCACTGGCACGTAATTTCGCTCTCAATTTATATCGTCATCATGGGTTCTCGAACATGGCTCAAGCTCAACGTCTCGATAGCTTTAGTCTTAACACGTTAATGAACTTATTTAGAATGAAATAGCCCTGACGTCCGGGTAGTCTCCTGAGATTATCTCAAACCCTTTGAAGAGGAGGGTAAACCATAGCCCGAAGCACGTCAGCGATCGACCAAAGGTGGTCAGTCAAGCCCATTGCCATAGCCGGAGTGCGAAGTTGGTAAAGCTGCTTGCCTTGAAGGAGAGAGGCATTGACGCAAACTGCGATAAGGACGTACCCAGTTTTAGACACAAGCAGACCACCGAGCGAACGTGTGACGAGTGTGGGGACAGTGGACAAAGGCGAGAGAGCGTCGAACTTGGTAGGGATTCATACGGCGGGCTGTGGCATTGAAGCGATCGATCGCTGAGGTTATTGGGTTGGGTGTAACCTAGTAGTCTGTCAATCATTAATTGGCGGGTAGCTGAAAGCTGGGAGGTTAGTTGGAGTTAAATTTTGAGGGTCTTCAACTCCTCAAAATTTTCTTGACAGAACACTAGTTCCGCTAAGCCTTGATGAATGCGCTTCCAACTCCCATGGGCCTTAATCGTTTCCACCTCAACGAGTCGTTTGCCCAAGTGCCGCTTGACGACCTGAGCCTTAGCGAGAGTGAGCAGGATGCGGTAACAGGGGTTGGGGAAGCGGACTCTAGTGCATTGACGGGGGGACGTAGGGAATGCCAAAGATGGCGGGAAATAGGCTGCTGTAGCTCACGGCTCCATCGCTCATCAAGAGTAAATCTTGGAGATTTTTTGATAACAGCTCTACTAGACCTGTTTTTTACTGTCCTGTAATAATCTCACCTTTCCACCCTACCGGTTCGTAAGCTAAAAAGAACATCTGGCACGATGTTCTAGAGAAATTCCATCCCAACAGATTGCACTTCCCTAGACCGCAATGTTATCTAGAAAACACGGGGCGATCGGTGAAGGCAATCACATCACGAACAATGGGTTGGTCAGCGATACCGGATCTCATTAACGTGATCAGCTTCCGATCGAATTGCTCAGCCTCAAAACTGGCTCAACCTCAAAACTGGCTCAGCTTCAAAACAGTGCCGCTCCACTCACCCCGTCCCATCATCCCTGCAACACTGGGAGGATTGCATTAGGATAGTGTTCAGTCATCCACGGTAAACCATGACTGAACACTCTAAATCTCGCTACTCTGTAGCCTGGATTAGCCAAGTTGCTGACGTGTCACAAGCCGCCTGGGATGCCTTAGCAATGCCGCTGAAAACCCCCTTCATGGAGTGGGAATGGCTCCACAACATGGAATCGTCGGGGAGTGTCACCGGAAAATCAGGGTGGCTACCCACCCATTTAACCGTGTGGCAGGGACAAACCCTGGTAGCTGCGGCACCACTCTATGCCAAGGGGCACAGCTATGGCGAGTTTGTCTTTGACCATCAGTGGGCAGATTTAGCCAATCGGCTGGGGGTTAATTACTATCCCAAGCTTTTAGGAATGTCCCCGTTCACCCCCGCCGTGGGCTATCGTTTTCTAATCGCCGATGGGGAAGATGAAGAGGAACTGACCGCCTTGATGGTGGCGGAAATTGACCATTTTTGCGATCGGAACCAAATCTCTGGCTGCCATTTCCTCTACGTTGACCCCGATTGGCAACCTGTGATTGAGCGCCACGGTTTCACCAGTTGGCTGCACCACAGTTATGTGTGGCAAAATTCCGGCTTCAAGACCTTTGATGATTACTTAGGCGTGTTCAATGCCAACCAGCGACGCAATATTAAGCGAGAGCGCAAAGCTGTAGAGCAGGCAGGACTCCAGCTTAAAACCCTAACTGGAGCAGACATTCCCAAGCCGCTGTTCTCATTGATGTACAACTTCTATGCCCACACCTGCGACCAGTTTGGGTGGTGGGGCAGTAAGTATTTGACCCGTAAATTCTTCGAGCAGCTTTACCCAAACTATGCTCATCGTGTGATGTTTGCGGCGGCCTACAGTGAGCAAAATCTACGCCAGCCCGTAGGGATGTCTTTTTGCCTATTTAAAGGAGATCAACTCTACGGGCGCTACTGGGGCAGTCAGCAACCGATCGATTGCCTCCACTTCGATGCTTGCTACTACACCCCGATCGAGTGGGGCATTGCCAATGGCATCCAAACCTTTGACCCCGGCGCGGGCGGTCAGCACAAAAAACGGCGGGGCTTCCCAGCCACACCCAATCACAGCTTGCACCGCTTCTATGACGATCGCCTCAGCCACATCTTGCGATCGTACATTGGTCAGATGAACGAGATGGAACAACAACAAATCGAGGGAATGAATGAAGATTTGCCCTTCAAACAAGAGAACCCCCGTCCAGAGGAGCCGATCGCCATCCCAGGAGATCTCAGTTAGGACGAATTGAGTCATTGCGAATGTCTCGCCCCTGTGTCTGGCAAAAGTTTTAGCAAAAACTCCGAACTTTGGAGAATATGCAAGGGAATTGGGTATTCTAGAGAAAATTAATCTTAAAAACCTATGCCAATGCTGCCGCGCCTGACTGCCGCTGTTACAGTTGCCATCACCCTGTTGGGGGCTGCTTCCAGCATGACGATCGCCCAAGAAACAGACTCCACCTGCTTTATGCGAACCGCATCCGGTAGAGTCATCGACATGTCTGGTCTATGTAACCCCAATAAACCTACAACAACTCCTGCCACTCCAAGGCTCAACTCGCCCAGCCCTACGCTCAACTCGCCCAGCCCTACGCCCACCTCCACATTAGTCAATAAGTCCCAGTGTCGAGCTTTGAGAAACGCCATCAAGCAAGCTGACAAATCCTTAGAGAAGTCCAACCAGAATACTACAAAGTTTGTCCAGGCTGCACTTCGACAGGCAAAGGCGATCGAGAAACTGAGCATCCAAGATGCCGCCATCAAGGAACTTCAACTGGGTGCCGCAGAGTTTTATAAAGGCTTAGCTAGATTTGCCCAACTTGCTGAAGAAGTTGGCCCTGCACCCACTCAGAACCAAGCCTTTGGAGTGAGTGCCTATATTGGAAATTTAATGCTGACTTACCAGTACATAGACGACAGTTTGACAAAGTACTGCGGGGGCTAAACCCTGAATTCACGTTAGCCTCTAAAGCCGACACATCTGGACAACACAACTGGGGGAAGGGTAAAAAACCAACATTTTCTGAAGAAATTTAGCTAGTGGGCTGGGTTTGCACTAAGGTAAACCCGGCTGCCGTTCCCAAAATTTTGCGGTCCAGATGTCTAGCATTCAAACTGGGTTGATCTAGCAAAACATAGGACGGGGTTGACCAAAGAGACTTTAGATCTTCAGAAGAGATAGGGCTAACTTGACGATCGCTGTAAAAATCCAAACTGGGACGACCGTAGGGAAAGGTAATGTACGCCTTGGTTCTAGGGGGAAGGTTTGCCTGAAGCAACGCTGCCACAGGTTTGACGGGAAAGGCTTCATTTAACTCCCAGAGCCAGAAGTTTGAACTCATCAGAATGAGCAATGCCAGGTAGAGTCCGGTGAACAGCACGGGAATGAAGTGCCGATCGCCCCGCTGCATCAGCCCAGCCGCAACTGCCAACGTCAGCCCCAACACCACACCCATCAGCACCAGCAGAGGACGCGACTCTGCCCACCCAATGTAGGTGCCAGCCCCTAGGGAACCGATCGCCAAAACACCAAGCAACCCCATCCAAACCACAGAGTAGGCTTTGCGATTTTGCCATAGCTGAGCCAACTGAGCGCCCACTGCCAACGCCAAGAACGGGTACACGGGCATGACATACCAGGGCAACTTTGTCTTCATGACTGAAATAATACCCAAGTAAAAAATTGTCCCGATGAGAATCAAACGCCCCCAACTGGTACGGCGCTGCTCCCAGGACAACTTTAATCCGGGGGGAATAAAGAGTAACCAAGGCAAGGTGTATTTGAGAATTTCCAAGACGTAATACCAGGGCGGTCCCGCATTGTTTTCCACAGATTGCCACAAGCGATCGAACGACTGCGAGAGAAAATGCACCCGCCAAAACACTTCGCCATAGTGCAGCCCTTGCAAGGCATACCAAGTCACAACCGGCGCATTGCCCAGCACCATGCCCACCCACAGATAGGGACTGAGCAGTAGCCCCATCTGTCCTTCTACAAATAGAAAAATCAGGGCGATCGTCCCCAGAGGCAACGACAGAACCCCCTTGGTAAAACTAATGATCCCCAGAGCCACCCCTACTCCCAACGTCCATTGCACGTTCCGGCGGGCCTTCAACAAACACAGGAGTAGCAGCAAAAACGCCGCGATCGCAATCCCATCATGCATCGCCAGTCGCCCGTGCCGCACTACGGGCAGCAGAGTCAGGTAAACCAGGGCGCTCAGCACCGCAGGGAGGCGATCGGGAAAAACTTCTCGTCCAATCCAATACAGCAAGGGGACTGCTAGGGCACTCGGTAGCGCGATCGGCAACCGAGTTGTCCACTCATTCACCCCACCCATGGCGTAACTCCAGGCAATCAGCCACTCCACCAGCGGCGGTTTCAGCATGAAGGGATCGCCATTCAATGTGGGATAAAGCCAATGCCCATCACGGAACATCTCGCGGGACACAATTCCATAGGTTCCTTCGTCCCAATCTCGTAGGGGCGAGTTACCCAGCGCAATGCACCACAACAAAAGGGCAGCGATCGTCAGCCCCAAGCTCCAGTATTTCTCAGATTTCAGAATTGCTTCAGTAAACGGAAGTTGTTTCATCTGTTGCTAAAGGTAGCGCCCAAGACATTTTGCATTGTAAGTAAGCTTACGATCGCCAAGCTAAACTATGAAATATCAGAGCATTCCATTTCTGAATTTAAAGCTTGCCCTGAGATTTGCCCTGAGATTTGCCCTGAGATTTGCCTTGAAAAGTTGACGTGAAATAAGCATAAGGTAGAAAAAATTATGCCGATCGCGACGAAACTTGTAGCTGCATTTGCTAGCGCAGCCTGCACTGTAGGACTTTTGGGAACAGCCCAAGCCGTCTCCCTGGCAGATGGCACGGTTTACTTCACGTCCCCTCCTCGATTAGTTGGTGCTAGGACTACTCAGAAGTCTACCTACGTCTGGGGAGCAACCTATTATTTCACCTTAAGGATTCCTGAGAACGCTGGAGAGCCGTTACAGCGAATCACCATCGCTCAGCGTGAGTCGCCGGATACTCTACAGTTTTATCCTGAGCAAACGCGAGCTTCTGAGGGAGAGCGCTTTGACTCAGGACTAACCCTGCCCCTAGGATCTGTCACCACGGACAAAGAAACCCGATCGGTCTCCATTACCTTTGATCCTCCCGTTGCCCCAGGCAAAACGGTTACTGTTGGCATTCGTCCCAAACGAAATCCCGACAGTGGTGGCGTTTACCTATTTGGGGTCACAGCTTTTCCTGCCGGAGATAAAGCTTACGGTCAATTTCTGGGATTTGGCCGACTGAGTTTCTACGAATCGGATGGTGGTTTGTTTTAAGGTAGCCCCGATCGGATTAGTCTGATTCTGTTCCCTAATTCCCGCTAGAGTCTTATCATAGAATTCGGTTCAGTTTCTAGAGGGACTTAATATGCTGGCACTTAAGATTACTGTTTACATCGTCGTTGCCTTCTTTGTTGGCTTATTTGTCTTTGGATTTTTGTCAAACGATCCTGCCCGCAATCCAAAACGGCGGGATATGGAATAAGTACCAAAGCCAACTGTTTGAAACGACATATTTGATCTAAGCCGATCGCCAATTTGCCTCTCAAGCAGAATGGCAGAAATGACCCATGGCCGACGAAGAACTAAAACCCCCTGTTTAGACAAATTGAAATAATTTGGAACTCCCTGGACTAGAATCTCAAGGTTCGTGGGATAGGAAGTTGAATCTTGCTAACCCAAAGCTGACCCTGGCAACATCCCAGGTTCTGGAACTGAATCTTTGGCAAGATTCCCAGATTCTCGCAGAGTCCGGGGATCGAGTTCCCAGTTTAGTGTTCTTAGACCCAAGCTCCTTGCTCGTGAGAATCGAATATCCCTTGTCCACTTGCAGCCCTTTGATCTCAGTGTGGGCTGCCATGGGAGTAACGTATAGGTCTAGATTCAGAGGTATCAACCTTAAGATGCTTCGGATTTTTAGTCCTGGGTGAAGCGATCGGGAAGGTTTTGTGGAAATCCTACGTCTGGGCTGTCTGTCAGCACCGTTACTGAACTATGCCCTACCCTGCACTGCCACCCCCACCGCTGTTCACCACTCCACCTTTGGGGGATATTGTTGTTGCCGTTGAGCCTATAGCTTCTGAGCCTACAGGAACATCCAACAGCACGGGCAGCAATTTCTCCCCCACCTCAGAAGTCAAAGTCTATCCCTACGTGACCTCGACTGGCACTTCGGCTAGTTTCTTGACAACTCCTGTCCCACCAGAGGTTCTAGCACCAGAGTTCAGCCATTCTGCTAAGGCTAATGTTCCACGGATGAAGCAAGAAGAAGGGACTCCGATCGTCCAAGTCTCTACCGCGCAACTGAAACCTGCACAACTAAAAAGTGAGGGGGAACCTGAGTCACCCCATCCTCTATCCAGTGCCACATTGCTAGGACAGCCGATCGGGGTAGAACTGCCAACTCTCCTCGGTCAAGCGCCTTCCACCTCTGATTCGCCCAGTAGCCCTGCGCCCTCACTTCCAGCGACTTCAACTCCGCTGCCCACTGAGCCAGGCGTACTGGAGTTGAAGGCAGACCGCCAGAGTTACAACGCCGAGCAACGCACGTTTACCGCTGAGGGAAATGTCTTGATGCGGTTTCGGGGATCAGTGCTGGATGCCGATCGTCTACAGGTCAATTTGGTCAATCGGAGAGCGGTTGCCGAAGGAAATGTTGTTTTAACACGGGGTCAGCAAATCCTCCAGGGCGAGCGATTTGAGTACAATTTCGTTGATGGCACTGGCACAATCTTCAATGCCAGCGGCCTCATCAACTCAGCCGCCAGTGAAGACTTTGCCACCACGCCTCCCCCGGAAGTGGGAAGCGGACTATCCGAGCCGCTGAGTGGTCGGCTGCTGTCCAGTCAGCCCCCCCAACAGGTCAGCGGTGCGGGCGACCTCACCTTGATTACTGGGGCGGGCAGAGATGCCCCCGAAACCCAGGTCAGAGGCAGTGTGCGTAAGGTGCGGTTTGAGGCAGACCGCGTTAATTTCACCCCCGAAGGCTGGCAAGCGGTGAATGTGCGGTTCACCAATGACCCCTTCTCGCCCCCAGAACTGGAGGTGCGGGCAGACACGGCTACCCTAACCCGGGTTTCCCCTGAAGAAGATGTCGTGGAAACCTCCCAGCCGCGAATTGTTTTTGATCAGGGTTTTTCGGTGCCCATTCCCCGATCGCGGGCTGTCCTGGGACGCAGACAGCAAGACTCAGGACTGGTACAGCTTGGCTTCGATGGCGGCGATCGGGGCGGTCTATATATTGAACGTAGTTTCGATATCATCGACAATCGGCAAGTGCAATTCAGTGTGACTCCGCAATTTCTGGTGCAGAAAGCCTTCGGGGGGCCAAGCACCGGGGTGTTTGATCCCGCAGTATATGGCTTGGTCTCCAGGCTTGATGCAACGCTAGGCCCCAAGACCTCCCTGCGGGGATCAGCCAATTTAACCAGCTTCGATCTCAGTCGCATTGACCAGAACCTCCGAGCTAGCTTGCGGTTACAGCAAATGATTGGGATTCATACCCTATCCGTGGAAACCAGTTACCGCGATCGGCTCTTTAACGGCTCCCTAGGCTTCCAGGATGTGCAAACGAGTGTCGGGGCAATCATCACCTCTCCCATTATTCCCCTGGGCAAAACGGGAATCGACCTCAACTACCAGGCGGGGGGACAGTACATCACTGCTAACACCGATCGCCCCAGCTTCCTAAGCCCAAGCCGCCAAAATAATTTAATTAGCTTGGGTCGCTTGCAGGGTAGCGCGGCTCTGAATCGGGGGTTTTATCTCTGGCAAGGGGAGGCTTTGCCCGCCACGCCTGATGCAGGACTGAAATACACCGCTAACCCAGTGGTGCCCTATGTCCAACTGGTCACTAGGCTGGAAGGAGTAACTAGCTCCTATACGAGTGGCGATACCCAAGCCACGCTAACGGGTACGGTGGGGCTACAAGCCCAATTTGGCAACTTCTCTCGCCCGTTCTTTGACTACACAGGCTTCAACATCAGCTATTCCCAAACCGCGATCACGGGGCTGTCTCCCTTCTTGTTCGATCGCGCCGCTGATACTAGAGTGCTTTCAGGGGGATTTGTCCAGCAACTGTATGGCCCCCTACGAGTTGGGTTGCAAACATCTGTTAACCTGGACACTAGTCAGCAAATTAGCACCGATTACATTTTGGAATACAGCCGTCGTAGCTACGGCTTGACCCTACGCTACAACCCAGTGTTGCAACTAGGGGCCTTGGGGGTGCGAATCAGTGACTTTAATTGGACTGGAGGCTCTGAGCCATTTTCTGGGGCTAACGTCCAATCTGTAGAGCGGGGGGTGCGTCGTTCTAACGAATAGTGTTCTGCCAAGAAAAGTTTGGCAGCCTTCCCACCAAATTTTATGAGTAGGTGGGTTGAATTAACTGTAGGATGGGTTAGCGTAGTGTAACCCATGCTGTTCAAGGGTTTGGTTCTCTATGAGGAGACAACCGCTTCTGACAAAGAGTCATGCCTCCCTACTGATTAACGCTATTGATTGAATAAATGTTCTAGATCTTAACAATCTATCTACTCAGTAATAATTAACTGACTACTAGTTTCAGGAATGAGTAACCCCCAAAAGCGGCACTACTTGGCGAGCATCCCCGATGACAGAATTGTCAAAAAACTCGACAGTTGAACATACACAAGCCTTACTCACTCGTTATGGCTTTGACTTGGATGGTTGTGAGGCGGTTCAATTGGCAACTCAATGGGCCCATGACTATCAAGTTCGCTGGATTTGCTCAGCCGTCGTTGAGGCTCTGTATCAAGGGCGATACAAGGCAGTTTCAGTGGAACAAATTCTTTTGTTCTGGGAACGACGGGGTGAGCCAATCTGCCACTTCAATCGAGATTTTGAGCGCATTATTCGAGGACATTCTGCATCAGGCTTAGCAACAAAACCTGATGCCCAGCCCTCGCTAACCCCATCTGAATCCTCAGAGGCTGAGCCTGAAGCGATCGTAGCGACAGCGCCTGAAAGTAGTAAAACCGAAGGTGGTACGGTTGAGAGTAGTGCTGGTTGGTTTACCCATCCACCCTTTGCAACTAGCAGTGAACCCGCATTACTTCAAGCTCTAGAGACTGATAGCCCCGAATTGACTGATACCGAACCAGCGGAAGCTGAGCCAGCAATCACCTCTGATCTCGTTGCTCTTTTCAGCCCGGCTCCCTCCCTCCCAAATCTTCCAATGGAGGATTGTGGCTCAGTTCATCCTGCTACTGATCCAGCTTCTATTTCGATGGAAGATTTGCATTATTCTCCTGAAACCAGGACACATGATGCTGAATCTGTCCCTTCCCAGGCTGCACTACCCTCAAATGACAACGAGCCAAATTTGACTGTATCAGACGTACTCCTTGAATCTGCCAGAATCCCTGACCCCGCGATCGTCTCTCCCCCCGAATCTAAGTTCCCAACTCGTGCCTTCCGCCTGCTGCCTAAGCCAATTCGGGCTGAGGTGTATCAGGCAGATTGGTCGCGCTGCCAAGTGAGCAAGCGGCCGATCGGTCGCTTTGTACCTGCTTCGGAGGCATCGGAGTTTTACACTAAGCTGAAGGCAGTTGCCAAAGGTGAATAGCTTAAAACCAGAAGTCGGTTAAAAGATTAGTAAATGTTTGGATGGGGACGATCGTTGAGTGATCCCAAACGGAAATCTTAATGAAAAGCATGTCTAGTAAATTATGCGAGTTTTATACGATGGACAGATTTATGCACTTCAGCCTGTAGGAGGGATAAATTGTTACTTCACTAATTTAATCAATCAACTACCCGCTGACTTTGTACCTTTACTTCTATCGGCTCGACCGTCGAACTCAAATCAGCTTATTCACCCTAACCTGAAAATATTTAAGCGTCAGAGATTTCGTCCTACATATATTTCTTACTTGGTTGAGCAGCTCTATTTTGGCTCAGTTATATCAAATCAGCGAATTGATATTGCTCATCCTACTTATTACACTTTGCTCAGTCGCCAAGCAGTTAAGGCTTATACCTGTCCCATTGTGTTAACAGTATGGGATATGATTCACGAGCTTTTCCCCAAAGAGCTTGACCCCAAAGGTAAAATTACCGCGAAAAAACGTGAGGCAATCTTGGCAGCTCAAGCTATTATCTGTATTTCTGAAAATACTAAGCAAGACTTGTTAGAGAGGTATTCATTGCCTCCAAATCAGATTACTGTGACCCCTCTCGCCTCAAATCTTAGATACGAACAGGCTTTTGAGTCCGAAGAAATGGTGCCATCTGAGCCATACTTTTTATACGTGGGGGGACGGACTGCTTACAAGAATTTTGATGGATTACTTACAGCCTTTAGCAAAGTAGTTTCTACCAACTCAGAGGTTATATTATGTGTTGTAGGCTCCTCGTTCAACCAGGTTGAAAAGCGACTAATTAACGAGCTAAATCTAGTTAAAAAGATTCAACATTATGGGCATATTGAGGATAACTATTTAGCCAAGCTATATCACTACAGTATTGGCTTAGTTTATCCATCCAAGTATGAAGGATTCGGTATTCCGCCTTTGGAAGCAATGTCGTGTAAAACAGCAGTAATAGCAGGGAATTGCTCTAGCTTACCTGAAGTGGTGGGTGATGCTGGCTTGCTAGTTGATCCCAATTCCCAAACTGATTTGGCAGAAGCGATGTTGTGCTTACTTAATCACCCAGCGGAACGCGATCGGCTCATTGCCAAAGGATACGATCGAGCCAAACAATTCAGTTGGGAGAAAACAGCGGCACAAACTGTAGAAGTCTATCGCTCTTTAGTTGGATAAATCCATGAATCCTCCATTATCAAAACCCTCTGTTTACGTGATTATTCCCGTACATAATCGTAAGGAGATTACATTAAACTGTTTGTCTAAGCTTAGTGAATATGGTGACTTAGAACGATGTCGAATTGTGGTTATTGATGATGGCTCTACAGATGGTACGAAGGAAGCAATTTACCAAAGTTATCCTGAAGTGATTGTGTTAATTGGAGATGGCAACTTATGGTGGACTGGGGCGATCGTTTTAGGAATGCAATATGCTTACAAACACCAAGCAGAGTTTATAATCTGGCTTAATGATGACTGTATTCCAAGTAGTGATACCCTGTCTCAATTGGTTGAGTTTTTACAAAAACATCCTGATTCGATTGTGGGATCATCTTGCTACTTGAGCGAGTCCAATACATTAATTGAAACGGGAGCTAAAGGGGCAAAAGCACTGATGGCAAAACCAGGTCAAGTTGTAAATGTTGATGAAATGAGTGGTCACTGTGTTGGATTTCCAGCTTCAATGATGCAACGAGTGGGATCGCCAAACATCAATAGATTTCCCCATTATCATGGTGATAGTATGTATATCTTACGGGCAGTCCGAGCCGGATTTCCTGCCTATCTTTTAGGATCGGCCCGGGTCGAGCATTTGGGCCACATTAAATCTACAGTGGCTGATTTTTTGGTAAGTTGCAAAAGTCAGTCGCTTCTGATTAAGTTCAACACCTTGTTTTGGCAGAAAAGATCTCTCTACTTTCTACCTACTCAATTTTTTTACTTTTTAGAAAAGTGCGGCGTGGTGCGAGGCTCATGGTTATTTTCCAAGAAAATAGTCCGTTGGTCGCTCGAAGTCTTGCAACCGCAGTGGTTTCAAAGTTAGCTATCAACATTAGGTTTTAGTGTTAGTTAAGGGGATGTTCTAAAAGTAGCAATTAGCTTACATAGGGGCAAAGCATTTGGTAAAAAGTCTCTAGAGAGTGATGGAGAATTGGGCCCAAATGCTCCGCCCTTGAAGATTTATGATGCGAAACCAGACTTTTCAAACATTCTCTAAAGAGCGATCGGCTCATTGCTAAAGGGTACGATCGCTCCAAACAATTTAGTTGGGAGAAAACGACAGCGCAAACTGTAGACGTGTACCGCTCTTTAGTTGGATAGTTCCATGAATTTCCCAGTGCTGAAGCGCTCTGTTTATGTCATTATTCCAGTTCATAATCGTAAAGAGATTACGTTGGAATGTTTAGCAAGGCTCAGGGAATATGGCGACTTGGAACGCTATCAAATTGTAGTTGTAGATGATGGCTCTACAGATGGGACGAAGGAGGCAATTCATCAACATTATCTGGAAGTTGTTGTGTTAGTTGGGGACGGAAATTTGTGGTGGACAGGGGCGATCGTTTTAGGAATGCAGTATGCCCATGAACAGAAGGCAGAGTTCATTATCTGGCTTAATGATGATTGTATTCCTAATAGTAATACCTTGTCTCAACTGGTCGATTTTCTACAAAGATATCCTGAATCAATTGTGGGAGCCTCATGCTATTTGATGGAGTCCAATACCTTAGTTGAAACTGGAGCCAAAGGACGAAAGCGGTTGGCAGCAGAACCAGGACAAGTGGTGGCGGTAGATGAAATGAGTGGCCATTGTGTTGGCTTTTCTGCTGGGGTAGTACAGAGAGTGGGGTTGCCGGATGCTAGCAGATTCCCCCATTATCATGGCGACAGTATGTATGTTTTGCGGGCGGTTCGATCTGGATTTTCTGCCTATCTTTTAGGAGCGGCTCGGATTGAACATCGGGGCAGAATTAATTCCCAAGTAGCCGATTTTTTAGGTGGTTGCCAGAGCGATCGTCCCCTCCCTAAATTCAAAGCCTTATTTGGGCAGAAAAAGTCTTTTTACTTTCTACCCACTCAGTTTTTCTACTATTTAGAAAAGTATGGGACGGGCGTAGGGTTGGGTTTATTCGTGGGAAAAATGATTTGGTGGTCAGCCCAAGTTTTTCGACATGAAAATCCATCCCAACACCCTTCACAACACCCATGAAACTAGGCATCAGTGGCTTGTTTTTGAAACCCGCTCAAGTGGGAGGGGCTGAGTTTACATTAAGGGGACTTTTGGTAGGACTTGCCCAACTCCCAGAGGTGCAACCCGTCGTTTTTCTACCCCCTGACCTAACCCCTTGGCTGACGGAGGCAACTGGGGAACTGCGCGATCGGGTTCAGGTGGTTCCCGTACCGATCGTCCAGAATCGATTTGTCACGGAGGCAATGCGGATTCAGCGATACGCCAAGGATTTAAACCTAGACGGATTAATTTATCCCAACTATTTCACACCTTGGCGCTGGTCGGCTTCCATACCCGTTGTGACCCTGATTCATGACTTAAACTATGCCCATTTTCCCCAGCTTTTTTCTGCGACGAAGCGGATATGGCTCAACATGGCGCATCGCTTGACCTTGATGCACGCCGATCGCACTGTGACTGTTTCGGATTTTGTGCGCCGTGATCTAGCGCGAGTCTATGGAATGCAGCCCCGATCGGCCCCGGTAACGATCGCCAATCCTGTCATTTGGTCTCGGTTTACCCCAACAGTTGCCCCGCAAAGTCCATTGACCCAGCCCTTCATTCTCTCCGTCGCCAATCACTATCAGCACAAAAACTTGAGGACACTGCTGCAAGCATTTCAACAGTTGCCCCCCGATTTGTCCGCCGTGCATCTGGTGTTGGTGGGGCAATTGCCTGCGCGCTTGGTGGGAATGCGGCGCGATCGATGTGACGATATTCCGGCGTTGGTGGCAACCTTGAATCTGCAAGGGCGGGTTCATGTCACGGGCTACATCAGTGATGCTGAGTTGGGTTGGTACTATCAGCAGGCGAGTCTGTTTGTGTATCCATCACTCTTTGAGGGATTTGGCCTGTCACCTGTCGAGGCGATCGGCATGGGGTTGCCGACCTTGACGACACGCTGCACTGCCATTCCAGAGGCAACGCTCCATCTCGCCCACTACGTTGATGATCCCCTGAGCGCTGCGGAATTTGCGGAACGGATGGCACTCATGCTCCGCGATCGTCCATCATTTTTACCCACTCCAGAGGCAATTACTCAAATTCGCACTACCTACGATCCTGTGACGATCGCCCAACAATACGTAGCGTTGTTTAAGGAGATTTCTAGAAAAGTTTATACCAGGCACCGGAAGGGCAAAGCATCCGGGCAATGACCTTCTGGTCGATTCAAGGGCTGATCTGCCGGATGCTTTGCCCCTACAGCGGTCACATCTTTCTCAGAAATCTTCTAAGAGGTTGACAGACCCATAGGCTGATCTAGAATAACGTAGCCTTAACTGTTGCTCATGCAAAATCGCACCTTACCCAATCAGCGCTGGCACATTGCCCCGGCTAATCCAGACGCAGCGGCTCAGATTGCCCAAGACGCTCAGGTATCACCGTTGCTAGCCCAAATTCTCCTCAATCGAGGGCTGGCAACACCCGCAGAAGTGCAGACATTTTTAGATCCTGAGTTACAGGTTTTGCCCTCGCCTTTGGAGGAATTTCCTGATTTGCCTATCAGCCTCGAACTGCTGGAAGACGCGATCGGCGCTCAAACTAAAATTGCGATTTGCGGCGACTACGATGCCGATGGCATGACCAGCACAGCGTTGCTGCTAAGGGCGTTGCGGTTTTTGGGGGCCAATGTGGACTATGCGATCCCCAGTCGCATGACTGATGGCTATGGATTAAATCAGCGCTTGGTGGAGGAATTTCACAAGGAAGGCGTAGGACTAATTCTGACTGTGGATAACGGGATCGCAGCGGTGGAGGCGATCGCCAGAGCCAGGGAACTGGGACTAGTTGTGATTGTGACCGATCACCATGATGTGCCAACCGTGGTGCCCCCGGCCCATGCCATCCTCAACCCCAAATTGATCCCCGAAACCTCGCCCTATCGCGGACTGGCGGGGGTTGGCGTTGCCTACGTGTTGGCCATCGCTCTAGCGCAACAGTTGGGCAAATCAACGGGGTTAGCCAGTTCCTTGCTGGAGTTGTTCACCCTGGGCACGATCGCCGACCTAGCCCCTTTGACGGGAGTCAACCGCCGTTGGGTAAAGCGGGGGTTAAAGCTGCTGGGACGATCGCGACTGCCAGGGGTACAAGCCTTAATCCAAGTAGCGGGTCAGGGCAGCACTAAAAATATGAAGCCAGAAGCCGTGGGTTTCTCTCTGGGCCCCCGGATCAATGCGATCGGACGCATCTCTGATCCCCAAATTGTGATTGACCTGTTGACCACGGATGACATGGGCGTAGCGCTGGAACGGGCGATGCAGTGTGAGCAAGTGAATCAGCAACGTCAAACTCTTTGTCAGCAAATTGAAAAAGAGGCTGTGGCGCTTTACGAACAAAGCCAGATTGACCTGCACCGCGATCGAGTCCTGACCCTCGTTAAATCGGGCTGGCACCATGGGGTGATTGGGATTGTGGCATCCAGGTTAGTGGAACGCTACGGCGTACCCGTGTTCATTGGCACTTACGAAGATAGTACAGAGGAAAAAATCCGGGGATCAGCCCGCAGCATTCCCGAATTTAATGTATTTGAAGCGTTGCAATTTTCCAAAGACCTCCTGGAAAAATCCGGGGGACACCGGGCCGCAGGCGGGTTCACCCTGCAAGCCGCCAATCTCGAAGCCTGGCGATCGTGCCTCAGTACCTTTGCCTGCCAATCGTTGCAGCCAGAGCATCTCAAGCCTGTGGTCACCATTGATGCCGAAGCTCACTTTGATCAAATTGACCTCAGCCTCTACGAGCAGCTAGACCAGCTTCACCCTTGCGGGATGGAAAATCCCGAACCTGTGTTTTGGACTCCCAATGTGCGCGTGGTGGAGCAGAAGGCGATCGGGAAAGACCAACTGCATCTCAAGCTGACCCTGGCTGAAGGCGTGGAAAAAATAAATCGCTCCCTCAAAGCAATCGCCTGGCGCTGGGGACGCTACTGCCCTGTCCCCGATCGCATCGATATAGCCTATCGACTCCGGCTCAATGAGTGGCAAGATCAGCAAACTGTGGAACTAGAATTGGTGGGGATCAGATTACCCACGCAATCTTTACCACCAAAATCAGTGGGGAGCGATCGTCCCAGTGCTGATTTTTATCACAAGCAGCGGAAATATTCCTGCGGACTCTACGAGATGCTGTCCTATCAGGAACTGAGAATCAAGAACTCTGACGGAAAAGTATTGGTTCTCCAACCTGAACACACGAAGGGATTGCTAGGGAAAAACCGGGATGAGGCAGAGGAGTTTGATGCCTCTCAGCCCCATTTCTACAGCTTGATCCAAGCAGCCCTGAAAGCGTTGGATATGCCCAATTGGTACAAGGCAGCGAACTGGTTCAATCACTTAGATCAGCATTAGGACTTTCGCATAGACTTGTGAAACAAGCGGCTTAAGCCGCTTGCTACTGATTTAAGTCTCAGGAGCGGGTGCCGTTGGGCAGAGACTCAGATGCAATAAAATCTCGTCATCTAGTGCTGCTTCGAGATGCTGATTCCGAATTCAGAGAATGCAATTGTTGATATTCGTAAACTTCGTGATTACTGCCTGAATCCAGAACATAGTGACGGTAAGCACAAGGCGCGACTTTTTTCGTCAATTCTGGGAATGACTGCTGATAATGCTGAGGAATTGCGTCAGATTTTGCTTGAGGTCGTCAAAACTCAAGAAGCTCAGTTGGGAAGACGGGATGGATTTGGGCAACGCTACACGTTAGATTTCACGATCGAATGGCAAAATAAAAGTGCAGCCCTTCGGAGCGGCTGGCTCGTTGAGCGTGGTTCAGAGATGCCACGATTAACGACCTGCTATCCTCTGTAACCAGTGGAGCTATATGTGTGATGAATGATACAGTCAAATTGCTGGATGTTGTAGCGCTGACCGTTAACCTACCCCAATACAATCTGTGGCGGGGACAAGTTGGGACGATAGTGGAGACGCTGGCGAATGGTGCAGCGTTTGAAGTTGAGTTTAGCGATCGCAACGGACGAACCTACCAGTCTTTAGGGTTACATCCAGAGCAAATTATGGTGTTGCGGTTTGAGCCAGTTGCCCCTGATAGCGCTGAAATGGTTAGAGCATAAGCAGTACAACAACGCTGTTGCAATAGACTGACCTAAGTTACGTGTGAGTTGCCAAAGTCGGTAGCCACTCAGCAGCACCACCAGCGTGAGGAGATTGCTCGACTCTGAACTCCGATCGCGTAAATCCTAAACATTTTGAGCCAGACATTTTGAGTTGAAGGAGAAACCTGCGATGCCTACCCTTGGTGTCAATATTGACCACATTGCCACAGTGCGCCAAGCGCGACGAACTGTGGAACCAGACCCCGTTGCGGCGGCAGTTTTGGCAGAATTGGCTGGGGCCGATGGGATCACCGTGCATCTCCGGGAAGACCGCCGCCACATTCAAGACCGGGATGTGCGGCTCTTGCGCCAAACGGTTCGATCGCACCTAAACTTAGAAATGGCTGCAACCGATGAAATGGTGACGATCGCCCTCGATATTCAGCCCGATTACGTTACCCTCGTTCCCGAAAAGCGTGAAGAAGTGACCACAGAAGGCGGTTTGGATGTGGCAGGTCAGGTCGATCGCCTCACCCAGATTGTCACCACCCTGCAAGCCGCCAAAATTCCCGTCAGTCTGTTTATCGATGCGGCTCCCCACCAGATTGATGCCTCCCTGGCCACCGGAGCCAAGTTTGTGGAGTTACACACGGGATCGTATGCTGAAGCTACCGATGAACCAAGCCAGATGGCAGAGCTACAGATTCTGGCAACCGGGTGTGAACGAGCGATCGGCGCTGGTTTACGGGTCAATGCAGGTCACGGTCTCACCTACTGGAATGTTTACCCTGTTGCCTGTCTTCAAGGGATGGAAGAACTCAACATCGGGCACACCATCATCAGCCGGGCTGTCTTAGTTGGCATCGATCGCGCGGTGCGAGAGATGAAGCAAGCCATGCGGGGTGAAGGGTGGATGGGTGGAAGGGTGGATGGGTGGATGGGTGAAGGAAAAAGGGTGAAGGGTGGATGGGTGAAGGGTGGATGGGTGAAGGGTGGATGGGTGGATGGAGCAACTAATGGTTAGGAGATTTCCGAGAAAGATGTTACCCCTGTAGGGGCGAAGCATCCGGCAGACAGAGCCTTGAATCGACCAGAAGGTTATTGCCCGGATGCTTCGCCCTTCCGGTGCCTGGTATAAATTTTTCTAGAAATCTCCTTAATGATGAATGACAACTATGCAAACTTACTATTACGTTTTAGCGAGTCAACATTTTCTGATGACAGAAGAATCGATCGAAGAAGTCATCAAGGAACGGATACGGCACTATAGTGAGCAGGAGAAAGCGATCGACTTCTGGTTGATTCAGCAGCCGACTTTTCTGACAGCGCCTGAACTAGCGGAAATCAGAGCCAAATGTCCCCAGCCTGCGACGGCGATCGTGTCTACCAATCCGCAGTTCATCACCTGGTTGAAGCTGCGGCTAGAATATGTGGTCACAGGGGAATTTCAGGCTCCCTCAGCCACGATTCCCGATCCCCTGGCTTCCACAGCGTCCATTGCTTGAATGTATTAGGGAATGTATTAAGGCTTGCAGTATGCATCAAATTATGAAGGCACCGATCGCCCCCACCGTAGCCCCGCGTCGCCGTCGGGTTGCCTGGTTTCCCCTTGCTTTGGCTGCCCTTGCTGGGTTAGGAATCGTGCCCCAAGCGGCTGTTGGTCAATCCTCCTACCCCACCTGCCAACCACCAGGACGCAGTGAGTATTTGCTGCTCGTCGTCAGCCAAACGGAGGCCAGCCAAACTTTGGTGCGTAAAACATTACCCGCCAACACTAACCCAACGGTTTGTAGCTATTTAGATAGCGTTGTAATGCGGGTCGGCGGCTTCAATGATTTGCAAATTGCTAATTCTTGGGCAGAGTATATGAGTGAGGTAACGGGCTTGGCTACATTCGTGGCTCGTCCCAATCAGGCATCAGTGCCACCTGCTACAACTTCCGCCACGAACCCCACCGCTTCTCTACCAGTGGCGGCTACTCCGTCCCCATTTCCCTCCCCAGCCGTCCCCTCTCCCATGCCCCAATCGGTGACCTCAACCAAACCCCAAGCGGTAGCTACAGCCACACCAGCAACCTCCTACAACCCGCGACCCTTGGGTACGGGCTACGCAGTGTTAGTCGATTACACCCGTCGCCCAGAAATTGCTACCCAAGTACAAAAAGTTGTCGCTAAAGATATTGGGTTAGTCGCTTATGAGCAGCGCCCCTACTTGTTGGCACTGTACACATCCAACCAGGGAACCGCTAATAGCGCCCTGAAAGCGCTGAGCGATCGGGGGTTTTCCGCCGTCTTGGTGGATAGCCGCAAAGTTGTGCTGCTGCGATCGATCGTGAGCTATTAGGCTATTTCTGGGAAGGATTATACCAAGGGACGTAGGGGACTTGCGTGAAAATAAAGTACCAATAAACCGAGTTTCGACTGCGCTCAACTCTCGACGGTTGAGCGCAGTCGAAACCCGTCTGAGTGGGACATTATTAACCCGCAGATCCCTAGGGGTAAAATCTTTCTCAGAAATCTCCCTAACCGATCGAAAATCGTCTAAACTCCCGCTAGGCAAGAAATTGCCACACCCAACACCGTTCCAACAATGACCTGAACAGGCGTGTGACCCAGTAACTCCTTCAGGCGGTCTTCGTTGAATTTGTGGTCTCCCTGGAAAAACTCATCAATAATTTGGTTGAGAACCCGTGCTTGTTTGCCAGCGGCTCGGCGCACTCCTGCCGCGTCATACATCACAATCAGGGCAAAAATGGAGGCGATCGCAAACTCGATACTCTTCCAACCTGCCATTTGTCCTACCCCTGTTGCTAAAGCTGACACCATTGCTGAGTGGGCACTGGGCATTCCCCCAGTTTCTACTAAAGTCCGAGCATTCACCTTTCGGTTTCTAATGAACTCAATCACCAGTTTCAGAACTTGAGCCATTAAGCTAGCGCCGATCGCAGTCAGCAACACTCGATTTTGTAAAATGTCGCTCACATCGCCAAGATTTCGCATGGGTTTTGCCTAAATGAAGGGGCCTAAATGAAAGGGCATCAGTGAAAGGATACTCAGCAAAAGGATAAGAGAGACAAAAGAATAGTGAGGGTGATCCCCCAGACTTGAACTCACTTCATCAAACTGGTTAAGAAAGTGTTTGTAAACTAGCGTGTAGTTTTGCACTCGCCCCCCAACCCCCCAATTCTGGGGGGCTTTCGAGCCATTCTGGTTCAAAGTCCCCCAGAATTGGGGGATTTAGGGGGCGGATCGGGGCGCAATTTGTGTTTACAAACATTTTCTAAGGGGCTGGTCAATGGGTTCTAGCGGTGATGAAATCAGCGATCGACATCAATGGTTGGGCAGCCTCTCCAAATACGTCCAACTCGGATTTGGCATCCTCAATCAACGTTTTTGCCTGCTGCTTCGAGGCTTCCATACCCCACAGACTCGGATAGGTTGCCTTCTGCGCCCGCAAATCCTTCCCTGCTGTCTTGCCCAATTCCTCTTGGGTGGCCGTGATATCCAGGATGTCATCCACAATTTGGAACGCCAGCCCGATGCGTTGGGCATAGCGAGAGAGCCGCTGCAAATCGCAGTCCGTTGCCCCTGCCAAAATTGCTCCTGAAAGCACCGAGGTTTCCAGTAAAGCTGCCGTTTTATGGTTGTGAATGAAATTCAGCGTCTCCAGAGTAACATTCCCCTGTCCTTCAGATTCCAGATCGACGACTTGACCCCCAACCAGACCTGCCGGCCCCACGGCTCGCCCCAGCCGGGCAACCACTTTCAACATCTGCACTGGGTCAACATTCACAGTTTGAGTGGCTACAAACTCAAAGGCATAGGCGAGTAACCCATCCCCTGCCAGAATCGCAATATCTTCCCCGTAGACCTTATGATTCGTCAATTTCCCCCGGCGATAGTCGTCGTCATCCATTGCGGGTAAGTCGTCATGGATCAGCGACATGGTATGAATCATTTCCAGGGCACAGGCGGTTGGCATAGCCATTTCCACAGTGCCCTTGGCTAATTCGCAGGTGGCCAAGCAGAGGATGGGGCGCAGGCGTTTGCCCCCTGCCATCAGAGAGTACCGCATGGCTTCATAAATTTTTTCTGGATACACCACAGCGATCGATCGCTCCAACGCTGCTTCTACCAATGCCTGCCGTTCGCTTAAATAAGCCCTTAAATCAAAGCGAGACTCTTGGATTGCAGGTGTTCCAGTTCCAATTGCAGGTGTTTCATCTGTCAATACCACCGGTTGCCCCCTCATACTTGTCATGCCCTTTTCTCCGATCTGCTGTAGCTCCATACTGTATTTTGCATCAGCATGGCCACAGTCATGGCACCAACTCCTCCAGGAACTGGGGTAATGTGTCCGGCAACCGCTTGAACGGAGTCAAAATCTACATCTCCCACAAGCCGAGAATTCCCCTCTGAGTCAGTAATCCGATTAATGCCTACATCAATGACGGTTGCCCCCGGCTTCACCATGTCTGCGTGAATTAATCCTTGGCGACCCACCGCCACTACTAAGATGTCGGCAGAGCGGACGATCGCCCCCAACTCTACAGTCTGGGAATGGGCGATCGTCACCGTAGCATCGGCTGCTAATAGCATGAGGGCGATCGGTTTGCCCACCAAAATACTGCGTCCCAAGACCACAGCCTGTTTCCCCTGAGTCTCAATGTGATACTCCTCCAGCAGGCGCATCACCCCGGACGGAGTGCAACTGCGTAATCCCAGCTCACCACGAACTAAACGCCCCAAATTCACAGGATGCAACCCATCCACATCTTTATCAGGATGAATTTGATTCAGCAGGGCTACGGAGTCCAAGTGCGGCGGCAACGGTAACTGCACCAAAATTCCATCCACCCGTGGATCGTGGTTTAAGGTCTGAATGACCTCCTCTAAAACTGCTTGGGAGGTTTCAGTAGCAAAATGCTGACCAAAGGAGGCAATACCGACTTTTTCACAGGCTTTTTCTTTGCCTCGTACGTAAGCAGCACTAGCTGGATTGTCCCCCACCATCAACACTGCTAATCCAGGGGGGCGATCGAGCCGTTGTTGCAGCGATCGAACTTCGGCGGCTAATTCAGTTTGCAGGCTGAGAGCCAAGGCTTTGCCATCTAGAAGTTGGGCTGGGAGAGCATTCATCCATTTAAAGTCCAAACTAGGAGATTACATCAACAAAGGGTTTATCAGTAGGTTTTTATCGAATCACTGAGTGACCAATTTTGGACACTACTCTACCAGAACTCTACAATCTACCAGGACTTTACAATCTACCAGAACTTTACAACTGTCCGATCGCTTTTGCGCGTTCACTTTTGCCCAACCATACTGCCCCAGGTCATAAATTGAGGTTTTCGAGAACGGGGTGCAAGGGTGGAACCCCTGACTGGGAGCGTCACCCCCACATCTCATCATTCCCAAGTGTGTGAACTGACGCGGTATAGCGCGGTCTGTCCATGTTTGATTAGCGTTAGCATGTACAAGCTTGCTACCTCACACCGGTTTGATTGGTCTTAATTGCTCCAATCGTTTTTCGCAGAATCACGATAAATCCGCTCATGCGAAAAATTTGTAATGCATTCAAGACTATCAATAGGGTTACAACATTGATTAATGAACAACTGCTGATCCATCAAGCGGCCTATGCCAAAACGCTGCGTCCCCTTCTTCCCGCTGAGGCATTCGCTGCTGACCCCCGCAAGCTGATAGTTTTACTGCTTAATTTAGGTATTTTGATCGTAGGCTGGACGATCGCGTCTGACTTGAGCCACTGGAACCCTGTCCTACTCTGGCTTTTTTTGCCGATCGCGATCGTCATGGGCAATAGCGTCATTGTGTTGCTGTTTAGCGCCCATGCCCTAATGCATGGCAGTGTTATTAAAAACTCCCGGCTCAATCACGGGATTAACCTATTGGCCCTGGCAGTTGGGTGGATGCCCCCTACCTTATGGAAAGTCATCCACAATCGGGAACACCACACCAAAACCAACTCCCTTAGCGATCCCGATCGCAACTATCTCCATGAGCAACCCAACACCTGGGGGAAATGGATTCAAAACCAGCTTGTCCCCTCTGCGGAAGTCAGTACTTTTGGGTTAATTTTGGGAATGGCAACCGCTTGGGGATTCCATGGATTTCGCAATCTCACCTCTGTCGTTTTGTTCAATCTCAAGTCAGTGGATTATGTGCCAGCGGCTTTTACAGTGAGTCCCAAAGAGCGGTGGACGATCGCCCAGGAATATTTGGTAGTTGTGGCACTGCACCTCAGCGTCATTGCCTACTTGGATTTTGACCTGAGTCAACTGCTGCTTGGCTACTTCCTCCCGATCGCTATTGGGTATGCGGGAGCGATGTTTTATATTTTCACCAATCATATGGGTTGTCAAATGACTAGCATCAACGACCCGTTGGTGAATTCACTGTCGCTGCGAGTTCCCAAGTTTTTCGATCGGCTACACCTAAACTTTTCCTACCACACAGAGCATCACATCTTTCCTGGTATGAACTCCGATTATTATCCTATGGTGCAAGACCTGCTAAAAACCCATTACCCTGAGCGATTTAATCTTTTGGACGCAGGGGAAGCGTGGCGCTTGTTAATGCAAACTCCCCGACATTATCAAGGGAGCAACACCTTCACAAATTGGTCTGGGGAAGAATCTGTCTCCTGTCCCCTCAGTGAAAATAAATTGAAGGAAAACAAATTCAGTCCCTCTTGTGATAGTACATTACATACTTAGAAGATTTCTGGAAAAATTTATACCAGGCACCGGAAGGGCGAAGCATCCGGGCAACGACTTTCTGGTCGATTCAAGGCTCTGTCTGCCGGATGCTTCGCCCCTACAGGGGTAAAATCTTTCTCGGAAATCTCCTTAGCTCCCGCATTCTTAACTCCTAGGCTGGTGTTCTTGATAACCCTCACCATTGTTCCCTGGATGTCTGTCACCTCAGACCGCTCTGATAGAGGGTTTAGCCTCTCCTTGGCAACAGTAAAGTAAGGAAGCGATAGAAACTTCACACCATCCTCTGCAAATGGTTTGCACTGTCCATACCTCTGTCGATCGCTCTCCTTGGAGGTACAGCTATGAGACACAGCGGTATAACCCTCATCCAGTGCAAACACTAACAATGAGTTGTAGCTAAGATATCAAGACCGCTCCCAGCTTGCTATCCCTCTGGGGTTAGTACAATTTTCAGTTATTTTTCAGACTATGGATAGATATTTCTATTTATTAATTAGGATTTACGCACCAAAAATTCCAAAGTTAGGCAATCTCACCCAAACAAGGGGCATAAGCTGCCTATTCCACCAGTCTGTGCGTCAGTCCTGTACTTACACTTGGATTCACTTGGATTCACTTGGATTCACTTGGCTAAAAATGTGGACGATCGCAAGTGGCGCTGTTTTTGATTAAATTGCTGCTGCTCAGGGGTCAACACAGGAGAATCCATGGGCAACCGCATATCCCATTGGAGTTCGGCGAGAAAAAAAAGGGTGCTGGCAATAATTAATCCTGTTAGTGCAAATCTCCATCCTTCGGCATACACCACAATGGTTGTGCCCAGTAGGTGTATTAACCCTGCGAGGATAAAAGCCCGCGATCGTAACCCTAAGGCGGTGCAAAAGTAGCCGATCGCACTTAGCCCCAACCAAATTGGACATAGGTAGGGCAAAATTTGCACCCAGCCAATAAAAATACCCAAATTGGTCAGGATGATCCCCGCCAAAATCAGCAGCACCCAAGTATAAATGACCCAACGCAACTGCTCCACTCGTACCCAGAACCAGGGCAAAATTACTGTCATGTAGCAGCCGATCGCCGTTAACAGTGATCCCACTATTGCTTGAATAGACCAGTTCACGGGGAAAAATTGGGCAGTCAAAAAAACTAAAATACTAATTAATCCCCAAGTGATAAATACTTGATCAATGCGGGTGTAGAGGGCGGAAAATATCTGCACGTTCCCGATTTGCCAGTGAATTCGCCACAGTCCTCGTAAGTCTTGGACATCCAAAGCAGTTTGCTTACACCGCAATGTTGGTTCCGATAGATTGAAATAGCCCATGAAATAGCCCTTATAAAACCTGTTTTATCTTCATTCTGGAACAGTTGCAGCCCTTTTGAAGTTGAACCACAGAGGCACGGAAGCACAGAGAAGGGAGAGTAAAGAGGGCAAAAATAAAAATCGGGGAGTGTAGTATTACACTTCCCGATCGCATTTGTACTTTTTTAGTAACCACTCAGCCTGCCCTCACCCTAAATCCCTCTCCCTAGGGAGAGGGACTTCAATCCGGCTCCCCTTCTCCCTAGGAGAAGGCTGGGGGATGAGGGCAGTCCCCACATTATGTTAGAAGCCTGAGTAGTTACCTTTTTTAACAGACTGGCAGTTAAATCATTACCAGTCAGTTACATTCCTAATCCTTAGATAAGGACTTGATCTGTAGAATCTCTCCCTGAGGTTTCTTGGGAACCCTTGGGCCGTCTGGCGTACTCTCACAAAGAGGGACATTCCGCTCTTCCAGTAAGCGTCGGGTTTCATCCCCCTCGTCTCCTGCTAGACAGAGAATTGCCGCTGTTTCCAGGGTTCTCTCCCGTCTGATCTCAGTGCGGCTGGGGTCACGATCGTCTTGGCTGGGGAAGAGCAGGAAGCGATCGTTGAGAATCGTAGTTCCTGGAGTGGTAGTAGTTGTGGGGCGATCGAGAATCACCAGCGCCAACGCAGCATTATCCAGCTTGTCAATAATCCGAGTATCGGTATCTGCCAGTTCTGCTGCGGTGAAGTTGATGCTCGTTTTCCCCTGAAACTGTACCGTTCTGGCATCAATATCAGGAGCCGCATAGTTCTGTAATGCAAAGTAATTTCCTGCGCCAGTGAAGAAGGCTGGTGTACCCGCACCGCCAAAGGCAAAGGAGGATGCAGCATTTTGCACCCCAACTCCGGTAGCTCCTGCATTGCTGTTGATCGTGGTGCCATTTTGCACCGTTAAGTTGCCGCTCTGCAACAAAATGCCGAAGCTGGTAAAGTTTTGCAGGGTAAAGCCGCTCAAGGTTGTGGTGCTACCAGGCGAGTTAAAAGTCAGCGCTGTGCCTCCGGCGGGGCTAATGATTGCCCCTGGTTGCCCCGTAAAATTAGTGATTGGAGTATTAACCACTACATTTTCAGGATAGGTGCCCGCTCTAACGGTAATCGAGTCACTAGCCGGAATTAGCGCCGCTAAGGTTACTGCCCGCTGAATGCAGTTATTGGCTGCCAAACAAACATTCTGCCCAGCATTGGGAGCCACGAAAAAGGTTCTGGCTGTAGTGATTTGGAGTCCGGGAGCGGGGTTATCATCTGCGCCAGAAGTGAGCCAAGGACTGAAGGCAGTCAGGGTACGGTTTGTGCCTGTAATCGCGGAACCTGCTCCCCCTAGATTCCGTGCATCCGTCGGCCCGCCCATGCCCCAGAAGTTGCCTGTGGCATCGAGCACGCCCGTGCCTGCGGTGTTTCCAGTGTAAATTCCCGCTGTCGTATTACCGCTCAGGTTATTGAAATTGAGCCGGACATTGTTAAAGTTGGGAGCCTGAGCATTTCTGAAAGCAATGCCCGTCCGAGAACCTGTAACGATGTTGTTGGAGATTGTTACGCCAGTGCCGATGAAGCTAGCCGTTTCCCGGAGACGAATGCCGCCGCCATCTACTGCATTAGCTACGTTGGCGTCGGTGATCGTGTTGTTGGCGATCGTGATATTGCCTGTCGTCCCAGGTACAAGGGCATCAGCGATTTGAATCCCTGCACCACCAACGGTGTTAATCGTATTGCCTGAAATTGTGGCACCGTTAACCCCATCTAGCTGAATGCCCCCATTATCAATATTAGAAATATTGTTGTTGGTAATGGTGAGATTTGTGGCAGCACTATTCACCCGGATCGCCGAATGGAGAAGCGCCCCTGCTGTTCCGATATTACTAAACGTATTGCCCGAAATCGTGACTCCACTTACGTTACCGGCTAGAAAAACCGCAGTTTCGCCAGGAACATTGGTGAAGGTATTGCCTAGAATTTGTAGCCCGGTCACCACACCGTTTCCTTGAACAGGAATAAACCCGGCCACATTAATCCCATCAAAGGTCAAATTCCGCAGCGTTACTCCAGTGGTACCGCTTACCACAAATCCAGTGGTGCCAAATAGTCTATTTGTGCCCACACCCTGAATGATTTGCGAGTTCTTAGGGGTAATAAACCCTTCGTTGAAGTGGTTTCCCGTAACGTTAATGGTGGCTCCCGTTGCACCTACCAAAGTGCCATTTGGGGTGTAACCTCCGGCATTGACATTGACCGTAGTAGCACTTCCAGTCAGTGTGCCCGGTGGAGTGGAAATTTGGGCATTCAGATTAATGGTGGGAGCATTCAGGGTGAGCGTGTTAGCCGAGGCGTTTGTGACAGTGGCGTTGACTGAAATGGTGTTAGTAGCTTCCAAGGTCAAATTAGCCGCATTAATCAGTGCGTTAACGGCTGTGTTAGTGATAATGCTGTTTGCCCCAGGGAAGTCTCCCGCAGCGTTATCTAAGTCGGTTGCGGCGGTCAAATCATCGCCCAGAGTAGCATCACCGTTGATGTCTGGTCCAGCGGCAGCGATCGTAATTGATGCGGGATCAAGCAGCAAGGTGCCGAGTTTGCCATTAGGAGCAGTCGCAACCACTGAGCCTCGGAAATCGAGAAATTCCTTACCCGACACTTCCACAAAGCCACCATTACCGCTAGTCGCGCCACCTTTGGCTGTGATTGTGCCTGTGAAACGGGTAGTGTCGTCAGACCAAGCTATGACTTTGCCGCCATCCCCAGAGGTGATAGCGTCGGCGCGGATCGCTGCGTTGAGAGCGATCGTCGTCAATTTGGCATTCGGGATCGTTCCCTGTCCTTTGTAATCTCCGCCAATGAGAGCAGTACCGCCGCCTGCGTCCCCAGATACATTCACCAAGGCGCTATCCACCAAGCCCACCTTTTGCCCAATGACTTGCACCGTGCCCCCGGTTTGTCCGGCAACCAGGTTGGAGGCATTGACTGTACCAGAGACGATCGCCACTCCAGGCGTAGCGGGAACGGCAGTCCCCGTGGTTAACACAACCTGCCCCTTGGGGTTGACTGTCAGCCCCGTGGCGCTACTCGCCGCGCCGCCACCCGTTAGCAACTGCGGCAAGGAGGGTGCCGCACTGCCGGCTGTGGCCAGGGGTTCAATCTCAATGCTCAACAGACTACCAGGCTGGCTCAGCCGCACCAAACTTCCCCCAGGAACAGCAGCGATCGTAATCTCGCCTCCAGGCGCATTCAGGGTGCCTGTGTTAATCACCGTCCCGCCCATCAGGGTAAGTTTTTCGCCCGTTGCCACACTCAAGGTACCAGCGTTGACGATCGCCCCCGCTTGGCTAGTGGAAAAGGCAAAACTATCCGGGGTTCCCACTAGAGCCGGGTAGTTGTTCACTCCAGTGGCATTAAACCAGTCCCCACCGATGCCAATACCGTTAGCCGTGGTAGCCGTGAAGGAACCAGGGACATTAATTGCGGCGTTCGCCCCAAAAATAATTCCGGCTGGATTCAGGAGGTAAAGGTTGGCATTGCTGCCTGAAACCTGAATCAGTCCATTAATCACCGAAGCATCGCCGCCAACAACCCGTCCCAAGATGTTTTGAATATCGGGTGTAGAAAGAAAGTTGGCAATCTGTTCTTGGCTCAGGCCAAACTGGGTGAAGCTATGAAATAAATTTGCCTTGTCTCCAGAAAGCTGACCGCCACCAATGTCAATGCGGTTTCCATTTGGAGTCACTAGAGTCCCAGTTCCATCAGGAGCAGGCACGATTGATTGAGCTTGGACAGGTTTGGCAAGAAGGCCCCCAGTTAGCGGTAGCACTATCAGTAACCAGGTCAAATTATTCAGGGCTGATTTCATTTAAGTTCCCTCTTAGTTGCACTGAACGATTGAATAAATCAATTTGATTACAAAGTTTGGACTAAAGTATAGACTTACTTGAGTCAGGTGGAGCATCGACACGAAACTTTTTAGCTTAGTCAGTCATTTCTCTCATTTCAACAGAGCAGCATTAAGCTGGGTTGAATGACAGGGATTGGGAAAACTAGGTGAAAAAAAACGTAATTAATGGTTGAAATGCTAAAGGAATTGATACACTCATCACGATGCTTGCATATTATCAATTAAACCTGTGATTATGAACGAATAACTCTGGCGTAGTTCACGCTTATGACTATAGTTTATGAGTGCAGATATGAGACTTACTTTACTTCACAACGTCCTTGGGGAAGATCTAAATTAATTTGAGGAACTTCCCGGCGTGATTACAGCCTCTTGCCAATTTAGGGCTGGTATGTAAGTTTGCAGGATGCTTAGTTGTAAATTTTGGTGTAGAACTTTAGACAATTCAATTAACGAGGATGGCGGTTTAGGTTTTGATGCATTTGAGATTTCGTAGGATATTTGACCAGAGGAGAAAGTGAAGACTATGCGCTCAGGGTCCGTTAAATTGTGGTGTGAGTTCGCGGTTTCAAGTGTTGTCCTAGTAGCTTGCATTTTCCCAAGTTATCGGGCACTCGCTTGTACAGGGTGTATATCAAGCGCCCCTTCAAGCAAAAACTATTTAAGCGCAAATTATTCAGGCGCAACAGGTGGTGCAGCGTGTGGTGAGGCTAAAACTTCCCAAGGCTGGCATCAGAGAACATCTACTTTAGGGCGATCGGCTCCAGATGTAGTGAGTAGAGAAATGCCGATCGTTGAAGAACCAGCGATCGTTTCTCCTGCTAGCGTCTGTGCTGCATCCTTACCCGTGGGAGCGGATAGCCCCAGCTACCAACCCTCCCCGGTCGTGCCGGATCTGCAATCCCCGCTGCCGCTGAATCCTGTCGAGCCAGGATCTGACATGCAGCAACGTCAGCCCGCCCTAACATCTCCATCTCTCCAAGCTCAAGCTTCTCCTTCCTCAGGTGAAACGGTCTCTGTCACTCGGATTGAACTCACTGGTAGCACCGTTTTTGGGCCCAGCGACATCAACCCGATCGTGCAACCCCTAGAGGGGAAACCAGCCACCCTGGATCAACTCCGGGGAGTGGCGGATGCCATTACCCAGCTTTATCTGGACAAAGGTTACATTACCTCCAGGGCGGTGTTGGTAGAGCAGACCGTCAATGGTGGCGTGGTGCAGATTCAGGCGATCGAAGGCACCCTGGAAGACATTGTGATTGAAGGCACCCAGCGCCTGAATCCCAACTACGTTCGCAGCCGGATTCAACTGGCTGGCTCTCCCCTAAACCGCGAAAAACTAGAAGACCAATTGCGTCTCCTCCGGGCTGATCCCCTGTTCGACAACGTGGAAGCCAGTCTCCGATCGGGAACCCAACCGGGACAAAGCATTCTCACGGTACGGGTTGTTGAGGCAAATCCCCTCGCGGTTTCCCTCAGTGCTGACAACTTTTCTCCCCCTGCTGTGGGTTCAGAACGATTTGGGGTTGGGGTCTCGTACCGCAACCTGACTGGCTTTGGCGATCAGTTAGCCGCCTCTTACACCCGGACAACTACTGGAGGTGCCAACCTCTATGACTTCAGCTATCGGCTTCCTATCAATGCGATGGATGGCACGATCGTGCTGCGGGCGGCTCCCAGCGACTACCGGATTACCGATCCTTCTGTGTCGTTTTTTGACATTCGGGGCAACACGGAACTGTATGAGGGCACATTCCGGCAACCCTTAATTCGGACTCCCCGCGAAGAACTGGCGGTGTCCCTAGGGTTTACCTACCAGAGCGGGCAGACGTTTTTGTTCAATAACATTCCCTTTGGCTTCGGGATTGGCCCCGATGCTAATGGGGTGAGCCGCACGAGTGTGTTCAAGTTTGGACAAGACTACGTGAGTCGGGATTTGCAGGGCGCTTGGTCGGCCCGATCGCAGTTCAGCTTTGGCACTGGGCTGTTCAATGCCACCAGTAACCCGAATCCCATTCCTGACGGCAATTTCTTTAGCTGGTTAGGGCAGGTGCAGCGCGTCCAGGTGTTGAGTAACGACAGCATCCTGATTGCTGGGGCCGACTTGCAACTGACTCCCGATACGCTTTTGCCTTCCCAACAATTTGTCATTGGTGGCGGGCAATCGGTACGGGGCTTTCGGCAAAACGCCCGCGCTGGAGACAACGGTTTCCGGTTCTCCCTGGAAAATCGGATTGTTGTATTGCGTGATGATGCTGGAGTGACGCTGGTGCAGCTTGCTCCCTTTGTCGATGCAGGCGCAATCTGGAATGTGGGTGGTAACCCCAATACGGTGTCCAACCAACAAACGTTTCTGGCTGGCGGCGGTTTGGGAGTCATCTGGCAAGCTGCGCCTCGGTTTGGCGTTCGCCTGGATTATGCGATTCCGTTCATCAACCTGAACGATCGGGGCAGCAATGCTCAGGAGTCAGCCTTCTACTTCAGCATTAACTACCAACCGTAATTGAGGCGATCGGGGTTCGTTAAGAACCGCCGATCAAATGCTCTAGAGCGCAAATTAAATAGTCTACTAATCCAGATTTGTGAAGGTGCGTTTTTCTACGCCATTCCAGGTCTGGATTTTATTTTATTTAGCGTTTTCAGGTAATAATTTCTGCTCGGTAGAAACGTGAGATTATCTCGTACCCATCCGAACCCCCACCCTTCGGGAAGCAAGCTACACCCTAGCCCTCTCCCTAACAATGGTTCGGACAGAATCAGGTGGCAATAATGCCGTAATTGTAAAGGTTTAAGTCAGCAATTCTCATTATGGAAATTCCTGTAATGCAAATGTATTGCTGCCACCCAATTAACTAGCTGAAACAACGATTCCACCGTTCAAGAATTTAGGTAAAAATCGCGGTTAAACCTCCAAAATTAGTACAAATGTTTCAAAATGAGAATTGCTGGTCTTGGCAGGTCGCACTCGCTGGAAGGTGGAAAACGGGAATAACAACACCCTCAAGACCAAGGGCTACAATCTGGAACACAATTTTGGGCATGGCAAACAGCATCTCGCCTCGTTCCTGGCGACTCTCAATATCCTGTCGCTACTGTTTCATACCCTGCTGGAATTGCTTGACCAGAACTATAAGCTCCTCAGGGCGCACTTGCCTACGCGCAAAACTTCCTTCGATGATTTGCGGGCTTTAACCCGGTATCTCTATTTCGACAGTTGGAACCATCTGCTCACTTTCATGCTCCAAGGTCTAGAGCTAGAGATTCCACCGAATACCAGCTAGATTTCCATAATGAGAATTGCTGCGAGTTGAGAGGGGATTAGAGATTTCGGTGGTGGGAGTAGTCGATGTAGAAACTGAGCAAGGCTATACGTTGTCAGCCGAGCAGACCCTCGCTCAATCGAGTTTGCCAGAGTGGAGTCGCATGGGTCACTATCTCTCCCATCTTGAGGGTGTGGACCCTACCTGCCTAGTGAAGTCAAGTATCTCGCGGTCGATGGAGCCTATGCCAAGGCAAACTTTGTCTCTGGAGCCGTCAATCTGAACTTGCAGGTCATCAGTAAACTGCGCTGTGATGCGATTTGAAATCGCATTTATCTTTCGCGATGCCAAGCAGTTTACGGGACTAGAGGATTGCCAAGCTCGTGATGCCCAAAAGTTAGCCTTTCATTTTAATGCCAGTCTCACGGCGCTGAATTTGGCGAAGCTCAATGCATGGCAACAGCACTCAGGGCAGGTGCCGTTTGTCTTCAGGGTGGCGAGTGTTAAACGCCGGATGCTCAATCACTATCTCCTCGACCGATTTATTCCCAACTTAGACCTAGCAATAGTTCGGACATTTTTGCGATAGCTAGCCCTCATCCCCCAACCCCTTCTCCCAGAACGGGAGAAGGGGTTGGGGGATTGAAGTCCCTCTCCCAAGAGGCTTGTCATTACCAACATCTCTTAAAAAGCTTGGAGAGTGTCTGACAAATGCCCTAGACCTTGCACTTGCCCCCTTTTCATAGATGCCTGAAAGGCTTTAAGGCCCCAATTCTGGGGGACTTCGATCTCAGAACCCCCCAGAATTGGGGGGCAGGGGGGCGGTTCGGGCGACAATTTGGGCCTTCTGAGAGGTTTAGAATTCACATTTTTGAAAAATCTTCGATTTCTCAAAAATGTTGGTAATGACAAGCCCAAGAGGGGAGAGGGATTTAGGCTTCGACGTGAGCGCTCAGCCGAACAGTGAGGGTCTATACCGGCTGTACAAAAAGGTTTCCAGCACCTCCACAAAAACTGTCCGAAGTATTGGTATTAGGTAAGGGCGTTATTGATGAGTATTTGCTACCGCAATTCCCACAACTACTCTGGTTCCTCTTGCTCCCCTGTCACAGTCCATTTCCACATCGCCATCAGAAACTGATTCAGCTTGTATTGCTCCTCGTACCAGTCAATGGCATCACTATTTGTGCCTTGCCAAACAACTGGATTTGGATTGTTTACATCGGACTCATCAATTGCCCAATAAACAACCCATTGGTTCTCCTCCATAAACATAAGCTTGCTACCCATCCATTTAATTTGCTCAATAGGCAGTAATTGGTTGTGTTTTACATTGATGGGATGTTGACCTGCTAAAGCGTAGTAATCAATAAGTGCTTCGGGAAGCGTCAGCCTGTACTCTACAAGCTTTGTTTGAACAGCATCATCACCAAGACCATCGGATGGCTGAAGCGAAAGACCCAAAATTTCTTGAAATCGTCGGCTGTAGTATTCCTGAAATATTATATGCTCGTTGAAAATTTTAGTTCATGTGTCCTACTAATCACTTACGCAGCATAACGGTGTCCATCACCCGCCGCAAATAACCTGTGCATTGAACCGATTATTTTTCGACGATCGGTGTATATAAGCATTATTAACTTGCGTCGGCTCTCTGTAAGTGCGACTGCTTAGATATTGATCCGGTATCCAAGTGTTTCCAAGGCCTGTGGACATTGGGTTTCCCCGCGAAAAGCAAGCTATGCACCTCAACTCAACCTACTGGATCGGTGATCGCACTGATTTGTTGCGATCTTTCTCATAACAAATCATCTACTGAAACCAGCTCAGAATTGGGTTTATCTTCAATCGATTAGCATTTACTCAGTGCTGATCCCAATTAAAAACCGTAACTACTCAGGCTCTACATTTAGATTTTTAGACTGCTCAAACCACTACCTGTAGGATTTAAAAATTCTCTCCGGCTATATACAAATCAACTCTTCTCAATAAGACCTCAGTTTCCCGGCTAGTTAAGAATTGGATTTTGCGTCAAATCGGCTGGAATACTTATAGGGCATACCTTTTCTAGTTTTTTACACCCGCCTGAGTAGTTACCAAAAACCTTATATTTCATTATTAGAGCAGCATCTTAAATCCCCTGTAGAATTACGGCTTTATCTATATCAGTAAGATTTCTGTAGATGTGAAAGATTTATGTGAGTTATTGTTTGAGTAAACTTAGAGGATATTTTAAAAGGATCGGTTTGAGCCTTAAATGCAACTCAGAGGAGTGATCGCAAGTCCCATAATTCTGATCTCTCATATCAGCTTATCGATAGCCACGGTAGCTAAAGACACACTGGATGACTTTTGAAGAACTCTTTTAAGATGTTGCCTCTACAAAATATTACGATCGGCACTAGTTGGTTAGCTGTTCTAACTGATTAGGTGGCTTTCAACGAAAAAAGCATGTTTCCAAATAAAGGGAAATAGATTATTGGGTCAGGGATCTAGAGATTCATAGTTCAAATGAATCAAAAAACTGGAATCACTGCCCTATAAGGATTTTGACGCTCTGAATACCTGTTTACAAGCGCCTTCTGAGTAGGTGATGAAAGATACTGCCTTGATATTGTAGATGGGATGTTTTTCTTATGAATGAGTTTCAGGTTTTAAGTGAACGACTTCGAGAGGTCATGCTTGAAGAACATATTGCAGTTCATCCTCAAAGAAATCCAGTTTTGCAAAACTTGAATGGCTTTGATGCTACTCAAATGACGAGCATTTTGCAACAATACTCAATTCTTCCCAAAGCATTCGTGGTGCTTCTAGAAGCGTTGCGCGATCAAGCAGCGGTTGCAGGATGGGGTATTGCAGTGCAGGAGCTGAACGATAATCTTGCAGAAGAATTAGGCGGCAAAACGCAGGGGATTGCTCATGCTGATTTGCTTGCAGAAGGGTTAGAACTCTGTTTGCAAGTGCCGGTTAAAATGACTGTTCCTTCAACGGCAACCGCAGCTTTTCTAGAACGGTTGGAGATCATCCCTCATCTATCGATCGCTTATGCATTTGGTGCTGCCTATGCCATTGAAGCAACAGCGGTGCCAGAGTTGAAAATCATTATTCAGCTACTGGAGCTATTGTTGGAAGGAGCAATGCCGGAACGGTTGCAATATTTCTTTGACATGCATCTGAATGCCTGGGAACCAGAACATGAAGCCGATTTACGAAAGGCGATCGCCTCTCACCTGCAAGCGGATCAGTTCAGTACGTTTGCTCTGGGGTTTCGTACCATGATGACAATGATGGATGCCTGGTGGTCGGGGCTAGCGGCAGAGGCGATGACACAGCAAGCGGTGAAGTCAGTAAGTAGGGGTTAATTTCAGGTTCTAATGTTCTGATCACTCCAAGAGGTTTTTATGGATGTTCTGGCTCAGTCCCCATTTCAGGGTTTGTTAACGTATCCGCTTGGTCATTCGCTGCAACAGTCTCAACAGCTTGGATTACCAGGGGTTGCTTACTTTAGTGATGAGGTGCTTGAGGATGAAATGCGATCGTGGAACCATACCTGGCAAATGGTTGGTCGAGAGTTGCAGGTTCAAAGTTCAGGCGACTACTTCACCTATATGGTTGGTAACCAGCCCCTAGTTATCATTCGGACGGAAGAGGGTGAATTACGAGCTTTTCACAATGTTTGCCCGCACCGGGGCGCACAATTGGTCTCAGAGCAAGGCAATTGCAAGCAGATCCGTTGTCCTTACCACGCCTGGCGATTTGATCTAGAGGGCAATCTACTGGGATTGCCCCAGGCGGAGCGATTTCCACATCTGGAGCGATCGACTGTGCAATTGCGGCCGGCGCGGGTTGAGACTTGGGGCGGTTTTGTATTTGTCAATCTGGCTACGACAGGTGAGTCTTTGCAGGCTTATCTGGCAGGCTTTTCGTCATATTTGGAGCAGTACGATTATGCCTGGGGCGATCTAGAAATGGTGGATTCCTGGTCTTATGATCAGCCAGTTAACTGGAAGTTCTTAGTGGAAAATTACTTGGAGTCTTACCATCTCTCGACCGTTCACGGTAAGAGTTTGTCGTGTTTTGATCCCGGTAATATTCAAACAGCAACAGTGGGTAGACATTATCAAATTTGTGTGGGATATGCGTCCCAAGAGTCAGTCAAGCAACATCAAGTGTTTGCGGGTGATCCACAGCGTCAGTCCTATCAGGGATTCATCTTTCCAAATTGGATGGTGAACACGGCCAGAGATATGGTGTCGATTTTTCGACTAATGCCCCTGAGTGCCACCCAGACTCGGTTTGAGGTGTTGATTTATCAGACACGATCGCAACAAACTGCTTTCTCCTATGACCGTGATGGTTTCCGATCGCAGTTCGATCGGGTGTTGCAAGAAGACTTTAATGCGGTGCGTTTGCTTCAAGCTAGCGTTCACTCTCAGGCTTATGGGGTTTTGCAATTCGCAGCAGGGTTGGAGGATGGGATTTCTCATTTCCATCGTGTTTGGCGAGAAGCCTTAGACAGTGGAAGAAATGATTGAGCACGAATCTTTATCCTGAATATAGGTGAGATTAGCTCAGATTTAATTCATTGAAATCTGTGAAAACGACTAGTAGTCTGTCAATCATTAATTGACGGGTAGCTGAAAGCTGGGAGGTTAGTTGGAGTTAAATTTTGAGGGTCTTCGCCCTCAAAATTTTCTTGACAGAACACTGGGGTGTAGCTTGCTTCCTGAAGGGTAGGGGTTCGGATGGGTATGAGATAATCTCACGTTTCTACCGATTTTATTAGCGGAATTTACAACAGAACCTTTAGCTACTTGCAATGAGATTGTCTGGAGGCGTAGGCGACTGGAAGATTAGAGGTCTGGTATATTCCCTTCCATAACTGTCTATAGAGACAAGAGAAGAAATTTAGCGCGTAATGTGATCGTCTCAGAAGAGTTGGGCACAGTAAACAGGTGGGACATTTCCAGTTGATGAACTGATTTGATCAAAAGGTTGCCAACTGAACCACCACAAGAAATGATTCTCCGCACCAATAAGATTTAGGAGTAATAGCGTGGAAAAGCAACTGAGATCAAAGAAATTGTTCTCCCTTCAGAGAATTCCTCTCAGGGTGATGCTGGTGGTTCCTTTCGTGCTACAGATTTCTGGCGCGGTTGGTTTAACGGGATATTTTGCCATTCGCAATGGACAGCAAGCAGCAAGCGATGTGGCTGTGAATCTGCGACAAAGTGTCAGCGATCGGATTGATCAGCACCTGAATAGCTTCATTCAGGGAGGTCGAGAGGTTGCACAGATCAATGCGAAGGCAATTCAGCTCAAGACCCTTGATCCTGAGAATGTGGATCAAGTAGGGCGTTATTTTTGGCAAGAAATGCAGGTTTATAACCTGGGGTATATTAACCTGGTTTCTGAAACCGGTAATTTTGTTGGCTCTGGTCGGTTTGATGCCAAGAGCCAGATTACGATCGACATTCTCTCACCCCGCCGTTTTGGCAACAACAATGTCCATATCTATAAAACGAACAGTCAGGGAGAACCCGTAGCGCTGAATTTTGTGACTCAAGCCTATGATTTCAGGCAAGAGCCTTGGTATCGGCAAACCGTACAGGCAAAACGACCGATCTGGAGTTTGTATCAGTGGGAGACTCAGCCCTATCATTTATCACTGGCAGCGACTTATCCGATTTACGATGCAAACCACCGATTGAAGCATATTTCTTGGACAGAGCTTCGACTTTGGGAAGTTAGTCACTTTCTACGTCAGCTTTCTGTGAGTCCCTCCGGTCGGACTTTTATTCTAGAGCGTAACGGTTTGCTAGTGGGCAGTTCGGCTAAGGAAGAACCTTACCAACTCGTGAATGGTCGCCCCCAACGACTATCCGCTGTGAAGAGCAATGATCCGTTGATTCGAGCATCGACTCAATACTTAACGCAGCGGTTTCCTGATTTGCTCCAGATTCAGTCACCGCAGCGGCTTGAGTTTTGGCAGGGGGGGCAGCGTCAGTTTCTCCAAGTGACACCGTGGCAGGATGCTTGGGGACTCAATTGGTTAATAGTGGTTGCTGTTCCTGAAGCCGATTTCCTTGGACAAATTCAAGCCAATACCCGCACAACGATCGTGCTGTGTCTGGTTGCACTCTGTGGGGCGATGATTCTGGGCTTGTATACGTCTCACTGGATTGCTCAACCGATCGTGCGATTGAATCTGGCATCACAGGCGATCGCATCTGGAGATTTCGATCAGGCGGTTCAAGTTGGTAATGTTCGAGAATTTGAGGAACTTGGCCACTCATTTAATCAGATGGCACAACAGATGCGTGATTCCTTTCGGTCGCTGGAGTCAGCAAACCAACAACTTGAAACATCGAATCTAGATTTAGAACATCGAGTAGATCAGCGCACCCAAGAACTTTCAGGGGCGCTGCACAATTTGCAGCAGACCCAGACGCAACTGATCCAAACTGAGAAAATGTCTGGTTTGGGGCAGATGGTGGCGGGTGTTGCTCATGAGATCAATAACCCAGTCAACTTTATTCACGGCAACCTAAAGCACGCCAAAGACTATGTCAAAGATTTACTGGGGATTCTTAGTCTCTACCAAAGCCATTATCCCCATCCGAGTTCGGAAATTCAGCAGTACGCCGAAGCAGCCGAACTGGAGTTTTTGGTCGAGGATGCTCCTAAAATTTTGGAATCGATGGAGGAGGGCACCCGCCGGATTCGAGAAATTGTGCTGACGTTGCGTAATTTTTCCCGCCTTGACGAAGCTGAGAAGAAACAGGTCGATCTGCATCAGGGAATCGACAGTACCCTGATGCTTTTGCAGCACCGCTTCAAGGCTAAACAGAATCTGCATGAGATTCAGATCGTGAAGCAATATGCCAACTTACCTGACCTTGATTGTTATCCAGGGCAAATCAATCAGGTGTTTATGAATATCTTGTCCAATGCGGTGGACGCGATCGATGAACGGAATACCAAGATGGACTCTGAGGCGCTCAAGCACAACCCTGGTCAAATTACGATCGTGACTGAATTGGGGGAAAATCATCAGGTCATCATTCGGATTTTAGACAATGGGGTGGGGATTCCAGAATCTGCTAGAGCCAAGCTCTTCGACCCCTTTTTCACTACGAAACCGGTCGGTAAAGGTACAGGTTTAGGGTTGTCGATTTGCTATCAAATTGTAGTAGAGCAACATGGTGGCACCCTCAAGTGTCTTTCCACTCCTGGTGCAGGGACAGAGTTTGTGATGACCATTCCGCTTGTTGCGGTTAATTAACCCATACCTTGGGTTATTAACCATGGGGTTGGATAGGCTTAACGCCACAGTTGAGCGGCAACTGAGCGGCAACGATCGCCCCCCATTTCCTTCTGGACACCAACTATCTGCCGCTGCTTTGTTTTGCCAGATCGCACTTTGCAAGAATTTCCAATCACACAAGTTTGCAACTGAAACGAGAAATGGGGCGGAATGGGGAGATGGCGCGATCGTAAGGTCTCTCGACTGCCCTATCTACCGCACTTTGTAAGGATGTTTCGATGACCCAAATTGATGCTGCGGGCTTGCAGCCTAACAATTAGGATCAGGGTTGCAGCAACTGGATGAAGTCAGGTGCGATACGATGTGGTTAATCGATCGCCCAACCAAACCAACGGAGTAGGGTTTTACAGGGTTGAATGTTAACGGAGCATTGCTATGGGACTTTTCGATCGAATCATGCGAGTGATTCGAGCTAATTTGAACAGCGTTGTGACTCAGGCTGAAGACCCAGAAAAAATTCTGGAGCAAGCTGTCCTGGACATGCAGGAAGACTTGATTCAGCTACGGCAGGCCGTTGCTCAGGCGATCGCCACTCAAAAACGCACGGAACGGCAATGCTCCCAGGCTCAATCCACCGCTGACGAGTGGTATCGCCGGGCCCAACTCGCCCTCCAAAAAGGGGAAGACGACTTGGCGCGGGAAGCCCTGACACGGCGTAAAACTTACCAAGAAACCGCAACAACTTTGGGCGAACAGTTAGGTCACCAGAGCGTGATTGTGACTAAGCTGAAGCAAAATATGTTGGCTCTGGAAAGCAAAATTTCCGAAGCCCGAACTCGCAAAGACTTGTATGTCGCCAGGGCCCGCTCTGCCAAAGCCTCGCAACAGATCAATGAAATGGTGGGGCGCTTGGGAACAGGGACGACGGCATTTGAACGTATGGAAGAAAAAGTCTTGCAATTGGAGGCCCAATCTGAAGCAATGACCGAATTGCAAGGGGATGAACTCACGAAGCGATTTGCGGCTTTGGAATCGGGGGAGTCCGTGGAAGATGAGCTAGCCGCGATGAAAGCCCAGATGCTCCCTCCCTCGGAAAATCCTTCTCAATTGCCGCCTAGCTCTGGTTCTTAGGTAATTTTGCAGAAAATGTTACCGCTGCACGGGCAAAGCATTGGGGCGACAACCTCTATGGCTATCTAAATCTTTGGCCCAATGCTTTGCTCCTACGTTCCTTAGTATTATCTTCTCTGGAAATCTCATCTTCTCGTGACGATCGCGCCCCGCTCTGGTTATACGTTGCCTGTCTTCGCCTGTGCTGCGTCGATCGCGGCCCTCCGCTGGCTGCACCGCACTGAGCCTACCACTGCCCTCACCTCTGTCCCGGTTGACATGCTGCACCCGGCTGAAACCGTAGAGATCCCCATTGAGCAAGTGTCAGGGCTGAAACCCGGCTCAGCCCTCGCCATAACTCGCAGCGATCCCGGTGACAACCTGGATTTGACCCGCCACACGCCTATCTGGGCCTTGGTAGAAATCTTGCCCGATTCAGCCCCTAATGCTCCCAAAATTCATATCAAAGGCGGTGAGGGATTAGGACGACAGGGCGAGGGCACAGGAGAGGCGGCAATCTATGGCTACGCCCAAAATCTACTGTTGACCAATCTGGAGCGCTGGTTGGAAGCGGGGGAAGTGATTGAGGTGACAATTATTCTTCCAGAAGGACGATCGCTGGCAGAACGCACCTCCAACGCAGCCTTCGGGGTGGTAGACGGACTCTCGCTCCTGGGAACCAGCGGCATTGCCCACCCCCTGAGCGCCCCCGGACAACTAGAGCTATTTCGCGCGGAACTGCAACAAAAAGCCCAACAACTGATGACCCAAGGCAGCGACCCTACACTGGTTTTTTGCATTGGCGAAAATGGGTTAGATCTAGTTGCCCAGTTGGGGATCGCCCCCGATCGCACCCTCAAAACTGCAAACTGGCTGGGATCGCTCTTAGTGGAGGCAGGAATGCAACATGTAGAGTCCGTATTGCTCTTTGGCTACCACGGCAAGCTCATCAAGTTAGCTGGCGGCATCTTCCACACCCACCACCACGTTGCCGATGGTCGGCAGGAAATTCTGGCGGCGCACTGTGCCAATTTGGGCTTACCGTTGCCTGACCTGCAAGCCATATTTGCCAGCCCCACCGCCGAAGCTGCTCTGCAACACCTACGCGCCGTGGACGATCGCACCCACAGCACTTGGGTCAACCAGGTCTACAGCGCCCTTGCCCACACCATCGATCGGCGGTGCCAAGGCTACATCTACACCCACAGCGAACAGCGAGTCACCGTCGGCTGCATTTTGTTTGACCGCAATCGTAAAATTGTTGTCAAAAGCACAACAGGCGAAACATTACTGTCCCAAGTTTGCTAACTTAACTGAAATAACTCCTCATAATC
>Ga0163154_10001095_pt1 | contig 42178 bp, 44 predicted proteins | sample OliLakLV19MP9P1_FD_148649 | JGI IMG/M metagenome (GOLD analysis project Ga0163154, IMG submission 148649) | Freshwater microbial mat bacterial communities from Lake Vanda, McMurdo Dry Valleys, Antarctica - Oligotrophic Lake LV.19.MP9.P1 | ecosystem: Environmental > Aquatic > Freshwater > Lake >... | reverse complement strand
GTGCTTTAATGCAAAACGGATGGGACGCATCCGTGAACGATAACGTAGCGCCTCTGCCAACGCCGTAAGGCGACGGTAAGCGCAAGCGTCGTTCAGAAGCCCCTGCCTTTAGGCATGGGAGCGTCACCAAGGAGCATCATGCGATTGAGCCAGCGTTTAGAGGAAGCACGCGCTTTACCCACCGATGTGAAAACGCGCCGCTCGATGGCGGGTAAATACATCGGCGATGTCGTATACGGCGGGTTGGATGGCATTATCACGACTTTTGCCGTCGTCAGCGGGGTGGCGGGCGCGGAACTGGGCGCATCGATCATCTTGATTTTGGGGATCGCCAATTTGTTGGCGGATGGCTTTTCGATGGGTACAGGCGATTATTTATCGACCAAAAGCGAACGCGAATATTATGCGCGTGAACGCCAGCATCAAGCCGAACGGATCGCCGCATCGCCCGACGAGGAACGCATCCGCTTACAAGCTTTGTATGAACACAACGGCTACACGACCGATGACGCCGCAAGTATGGTCGAAATTCAAGCGCGCAACCCGGATCGCTGGGTGAACGCGGTTATGATCGAAGATCGTGGGATGCTGCAAGAAGACGGCAATCCATTTTATAACGCGCTGGCGACATTTCTCGCCTTCGTCGTCGCCGGGCTGCTGCCGTTGATCATCTATCTGATCGGGCTGGTCACGCCGATTCAACCATCTGTCTCGTTCGCGATTTCGCTCTTTTTATCGGGCGTCGCGCTGTTCACACTCGGCGCGGCGAAGGTCTTCGTCACAGGCATGAACCCCATTCGCAGCGGCATCGAAATGCTGACTGTCGGCGGGTTCGCGGCATTCGTCGCCTATGTCATCGGCGCAGCACTGAAAGGTATCGGCGGCGCGTGACAGGTCTAAAAAGGAGTCAACCGCAGAGAGCGCAGAAATGATTTAACACGCTGCGATCTCTGCGGTTCAGATTTCTTTCAGCCCGTTATTCTGACGCTGGCGTTGATGCACATTGCATCGGGGATCGTCGCGTTCGTGCTGATGCCGCGCGAGTAGCGCTGCGTGTTTCAGACTCGCCACATCAACCTGACATTTACGGATCGGCGCAGCACGCGCCGCCAATCCGTAAATGTCGATTTTTAGTGAGAGAGCGACCGTGGGTACGCGGGTGCATCATGCTGCGCCGCTACAGGACCAGTCGCGGAACAAGACTAGACCGTTTTTGTGAACGTGAACACACCCGGTAAACCGTCGGCGGTGGTGTAATTGATCGTCAGCGTGTCATCGATGATCGTGTAGGTCGTCGCGCTCGGCAGTCCGCCCAACAACGCCTGTTCCTGTTCCATAATGCCTTCGCACGCCATCAGCGTACCAATCAACTGCGTGAAGGTGATCGTGCTGTTATCGTAGGTGAAACCACCCCCAAAACCATTGCAGCCCGAAGTCCCGTTGACGCCTTCGGCGCTGAACGTAATCAATGCTGCGTTTCCACCCATCGAGTCTTCGGCGCTGAGCGCGAGCGTCGGCGCGGCGGGGTCGCCATACGAGACCAACGTCCAGGTGCCCAACAATCCACCCAACGTCGGGTCGGTGTTGACGATGGCGGTCGCTGTCGCTTCTATGGGCGGCTGAATTTGCGGAGTCAGTCGCAGATCGGGCGTCATACCGGGCAATCCAATCGTGAGCGAACTGACGAGATCATCGAGCAGTGTCGTCGCCGGAGCGATCACGGTATCGGCGGCTTCGACGCGCGCCACACTTTCGAGCAAATACGCATCAAAGTTCGCGCTGAATGCAGCGGGATCGAACGCTTCTGCTGCTGCCGGGAACGCATCGATTGTAATCTGTTGAATGGCGCTGACATAATACGCCCCGTCACTGCTCAATGCCTGAATCGTATACACGAATTCATCTGCCAGAAACGGCGATACATCCTGACGATATACGGTGATATATGAGACGCCGTTAAAGCCGGCACTTTGTACATAATTCGTGCTGGCGCGCAGCACTTGTCCTGCCGGATACACCGGTAAGAAGGGCAGCAGCGTCGCTGTCGCTTCTGCACTCTCATAGGTGGTCAAATCGGGAAGATTGGTCAGCAACATTTGCAGCGCGGTCAGTTGATCCTGATAGCCTGTATACGGCGCGAGGTCATCGACGCGGTAGACGCTGACCGACGCATCAGCCGCGGCTGTGCCAGTCGCATTGGCGAAATCATTATACAGATAGAACGTCACTGAAGGGGGCTGCGCGCCGCCGGGTTGCAAGACATCGACCGCATCGCCGCCAAAGGGTTGAATGTTGACGTTCAATCCGAGCGCCGTATCATAGCTAAAGCTGATGCTGTTGAACGACAGTGTATTGGTGGTAGGCGTCGCTTGCTGTGCCAGAATGGGCAGCGCGCTCAACACGAGCGCGACCAGCACGAGGGTAAACCAGCGTTTTATCACGATAAAGGCTCCTTGTCTGTGTAAACCGTGAACAGTGTATCGTATGACGACGACAAGGTGCTGAATGTTCCTGCTATCTTTAGATGAGACGTTTGACCTAGATCAGAAAAGCGCGGATCGCCTCGTAAGCGGCATCGACCGTGATCCCATCTTGATCCCATGACCAATCGGGGGGCACGCCAGCAGCGACTCCGCGCGTGCTCACGCGCGATGGACGCCATAAGGTAAGCGCGCGATCGGGCGGGACGAACGGCGCGTAACGGCGTGGGTCGGTGGGTCCCAAAATCATGATCGTGCGCGCACCTGCCGCTGCCGCCAGATGCGTCAGCCCGGTGTCATTACCGATATACGCGAACGCGCGCGCCGCCAGCGTCGCGATTTGCGAAAAGGTGAGCGTGCCAAGCAGCACGGTATGCGGCGCGCTCAGGTTTTTGGTCACGGCGTCGATGATCGGCTTGTCGGCTGGCGCGCCGATCAGCATATACGGCAATCCGTAATCGGTGTACAGTCGATCCGCGAGTGCGGCGAGCTGCGACGGCGGATAGCGTTTGAGGTCGAGCGTCATGCCGGGATTACGTCCGCCCGCCGGATTGAGGATGATGTAAGTTTGGGGTTTACGCCACGACTTAACTCCCTCCCCGAATTCAGCGCCGGGAGGCAAATCCACTACAGGAATATTCGCCCAACAATCGGACGTATCGAGTCTCAACGCACGCACGACATCGAGATAAATATCGCCTTCATGACGCACGACATCCGGGTCGATGCGGGCGCGGTGGTTGTAACCGAAGCCGCGTCCGTTCGAGTCGAGTCCGGCACGCTGCGGAATACCCGACAGCCAGACGGCGGCGCTCATCAGCGGTGAACGCACGAGCGAGACGGCGAGATCGAAGTGCCCCGCGCGCATCTGATCCACCAGATATGCAAAGCCGCGCGCGGTCTTGACCGGATTGCTGGCATCCCCCGTATTGAGGATCGCGTTAAGATCGGGGTGACTCTCAATAGCGGCGCGCGACCAACTGCCAATCGCCCAGGTGATGTGGGCATTGGGATAGGCACGGCGGAGCGCACGCAAGACCGCCGTAGCGATGACGACATCACCGATACAGCATGGCAGGATCAATAAAATGCGCCGCATCAGCTTTCGCGGATGACCGAATCGATCATCCAGCACTTGCGGTACGGTTCTTCGGGCTGGCGCGACAAAATAAAGATGTAGACGGCACGGCGTGTTTTGTGAATGATGCGGACGCGCATCTGGGCGACATCCCCGACGAGGATCGGAAAGCCGACTTCGGCGCGTTCGAACCCGATCAAATCACGATACATGACACTATTGACGATGGTGATGAAATGGTCGATGGGACCTGTAAATTCACGGTTGGCGGGTGAGGCGAAGTTAAAAGCGAGACGAATCCCGCCATTATCGGGAAGCAGATCGTTGTTTTGTAAGGCGTCAAGCTGGATGCGGATCACTTGTTCCGGGCTGAGTTCAGGGTGGGGCTGCGTGATAACCGGCAGCAATAAGGTCGTCCAATCCATGCAAGGATGCTCCGTCAAAACCAATAGGATACGGTGTCACCTCCATTCTAACGCACGCGCACCGCATGTCATGGGAAAGACTGCCTATTGCTCAAGATAATTTACAAATTTTGGTTAATCGATTAAAGCATCATCAATATGGATCAGTGAAACGATTTTTAAGCAGCAGCGCTATCGCACCCGCGCGATTCTTGACGCCGATTTTTCTGAAGATGCTGCTCATGTGTTTCTTGACGGTGCTCACGGCGGTGCTGCGTTCATCTGCGATCTTGTTGTTACCTGCCCCCTGTATGAGCAGCAGCAGCAGCACATCCCGTTCGGCACGGCTCAGTTGTAAAAAGCCTTTGACCAATGGGTCTTGCAGCGCCATCTGCCCCCGTCCAGAAATTGACACATTATCGCTGCTCGTGCTGCGAATCATTTCGACGAGGATCGGCATATCCTGGCTGTGATCTACATAGCCGAACACACCGCTTTCGATTGCAAGTGCGATCAACAACGGGTCACACGACAGCGAATACAGCACGATACGAACGGAGATCGCTTCGTCTAACGCTGTCACAAGCAGTTGTCTGATGCAATCGAGCATCGGCGTGATAGGCAGCGACAGACCGAGCACAATCACATCGGGCTTGAGCGCGCCCATTTGTGGCAGGGCATCGTGGATATTGTCGAATGCGCCTTGTATCACAAGATCGACCTGTTCGCTCAATTCACGCGCTAAACCGCGTCGTGAAATGGGATGGTCGTCGATAATGATCAGTCGGATCAAACGTGTGACCGATGAATCAAAGAGTAGCATTTTCGAGTCTTCCTATGTTAGTCATCGCGCTTGTCGAAAACGATTACAAGTTACAGCAGCGGCAGGTCGATTTGTGAACGCACGCACAAAGACGAGTTTTTATCAAGAATGTAAATAAAACGTGAGTAATATACGCACCAAGATTCAGATTAGAGCGATCAGCGTAGTATACAGATGATTGAATCGATTGGCTATGAGGATTATAAAAACAGCGAAGAATTTACAGTTGCGTAGGTAACCGCCCCGAATCGCTGATCGCTGATTTTCTGACAGAATATTTTTTTGGGAGCGAGCAACAGGCAAACACTTATTCACTCACCTTACGCAGATTGCCCTTATCCTAAATCCTTCTCCCTGAGGGAGAAGGACTTCCCTACCGCGATGGTTTTTCACCCCTCAGCCCTGAGGGCGAGGGGCAGGGGGTGAGGGCTGAAAACGAGCGGCTTGCGTAAGGTGAGTTATTCAGTCTGTTTCCTTTTGAAAACTGACACGATCCTGTCGCTTTTTATCAGTTCGCTTGACGAGAAATTCAAAACCACCTTGCGCGCCACCTCATTTACGTTCAAAATTCGCGGCGTTCTCGTCCACACATTGAGGCAACTTCATGCAGCATCTCCCTTTTGACCAACCAGGCAAGTTCTACAAAGGCAACCTGCACTGTCATTCCAATATCAGCGATGGGCGACAATCGCCTGAATACGTTTGTACGTTTTATCGCAGCGCCGGTTATGACTTCATCAGCGTGACCGATCATTTTCTTTCGCGGTACGGGTATCCGATCACCGATACCACGGCGCTGCGAACCGAGCATTTCACGACGATCATCGGCGCGGAACTGCACACGGGCACAACATCGATGGGTGAAATGTGGCATATTCTCGCCAACGGGCTGCCGCTCGATTTCGCGCCGCCGCTGCCTGACGAAACCGGACCCGAACTCGCGCGGCGCGCGCTTGAAGCGGGCGCTTTTGTGACATGCGCGCATCCAGCATGGTATGCGCTGCCAGAGGCTGATGTGATCGCACTGGGAGATGTTCACGCTATCGAAATCATCAACGGCATCGCGCGTGACCACAGCGACAAAATCGACAGTACCTATATGCTCGATGTCATGCTCGGACAAGGGCGGCGCTATTACGCGCTGGCAACCGACGATACGCACTTCCACGAAAAGCACGGCGATCTGCTGCTGGGCTGGATTAAAGTCAAAAGCGAAGCACTCACGCCGGAGTCGCTGCTCGATGCGATGAAGCGCGGACATTATTACAGCAGCGAAGGTCCCGACTTTTTCGATGTTCGTATCGTGCCAGGCGATTCCGTACAAATCCGCTGTTCGGCGGTCAATCATGTTTTCGTCACAGGAAAAGGCTCACAATCGATTTATCTGCATGGCAACGGATTGATCGAAGCCGAATTGAGTTTGAAAAAGTGGCGCAGCGATTTTTGCCGTATCACAATCCGCGATGGACACGGGCGGCGCGCGTGGACAAATCCGATTTGGTTCGACGAGTAGGACTCGCGTACTGGTCAACTGCCCGAAACTTTTAACTGCCTAACGACTCGGTAGAGGTGTCAATCGAATATTCACAGGAGTGAAAGTCATGTTGTCCTCTATGTTCCGCAAAAGTTTGTTGGCAGTGGTCAGTGTCGCGCTATCCGTGAGCGCGGCGTCGGTTTTTGCAGATCGCCGCATCGGTGAAATTAAATTGGAAGGCGTGCTAACGACGTATACCGATAGCACGATGACGGTCGCGGGTCAAACCGTCGATGTCACCGATGCGAGCATCGATGAAGGTGTCGAAGTTGACAGCGAAGTCGAAATTTTTATCGACGCGACAGATACGGGCGAGTGGGTGGCGCGCGCGGTCGAACTCGATGACGATGACCGCGACGGCGAAACCGAGATCGAAGGTGAAATCCAATCGGTGACGGAAAGCGAAGACGGCATGTTGATCATCGTGATCGGCGGACGCACGTTCGAGATCGACCCCACCGAAGTCGAAATCGACGGCGTGTTGATGCCGGGTCAAACAGTCGAAATCGAACTCAATGATGATAGCTCGATTGGCGTGTATGTCATTTCCGAGATCGAAACCGATACCGACGACGATGGCGATGTCGATGGTTTCGATGATGGTGCGGATGACAGCGACGATGGCGACGACCGCGATACGCCCGACGATCAAGACGACTGCGGTGTCATTGACAGCGCCGTCGTCGCTGACGATCAGGACGACAGCGCTGACGATCAGGACGATAGCGCTGACGATCAGGACGATAGCGCTGACGATCAGGACGATAGCGCTGACGATCAGGACGATAGCGCTGACGATCAGGACGATTGCGCTGACGATCAGGATGACGGCGCTGACGATCAGGATGACGGCGCTGACGATCAGGACGACGGCGCTGACGATCAAGACGACGGCGCTGACGATCAAGACGACAGCGACGACGATCAAGACGACGGTGACGACGATCAAGACGACGGCGACGACGATCAAGACGACGACGGCGACGACGATGATGAAGACGACGATGATGAAGAAGGCGACGACTAGGATATAAGATTGAGTTGGGGGGCGGGTCAAGACCTGCCCCTACACCATCTCGTAATCAAGAAGCAGGTCATCGATGATCGTCCTTGTTTTACCCGATATTGCAGCAGAAGATGCGCTGTTGGCGCGCGCGCGGCGCGGCGATCAGCGCGCCGTCATGGAAATTTACGAGCGCTATTTCCAGCCGATCTATCAGTTCATCCGCTTACGCACCGATGACTCGGCACTTGCAGAAGACATCACCGCGACCGTGTTCGTCAAGCTGATCGAAGCATTACGCGGACGCAACGCGCCGACACACAGTTTACGCGGGTGGCTGTTTCAAGTCGCGCGCAACACGTTGGCGCGGCAGTGGGGACGTGATAAACGGTATCCGGTCACGACGCTGGACGATTGGGACGCGCAAGCAAGTGGGGATGACGACATCGAAGCGCAAATGCTGCGCACTATCGACATCAACCGGGCGCGGCGCGCGCTGCGGCAGTTGACCGCCGACCAGCAAGAAGTCTTGATCTTGCGCTTCAATCAAGCCTTGAGCTTAGAAGAAACCGCCGACGTAATGGGCAAAAATGTGGGTGCGATCAAATCGTTGCAATCACGGGCGATCAATACGCTGCGCGCTGTGTTGGGCGTGGCAGAAAGTGAGGCGGACGGCTATGGCACCTAACAATCTCCGTCTTGAAGATGCGTTCGACGCATGTATGGATCGGCTGACAGCGGGTGCAGCGCTGGAGGAGTGCTTACGCCGTTACCCGCAGTATGCCGACGAACTGCGTCCGATGTTGACGGCGGCGCTGTTGATTCGGCGCATCGGCTATACACAGGCGGACGCGCTCGCCGCGCAAAACCGCGCCCGATTCATAGTCATGGGTGCGCTCGAATCGGCGTTTTCGGTGAACGCGGTACGTCCGACCCGACGAGCGAGCGGCGTGGCATTGCTCATGCGCGTCGCGCTGTTCGTGGGGGTGTTCGCGGTAGGGGTCATTGTCGCACTCTTGTTTCTCAATCGTGAAGGTCAGGACATCATGCCGGCGACGGAACAAACCGCCGATGTCTTGATCACGAACACGCCAACGCCAACAGTGACGTTGACCATAACCCAAACGTCAACGCCGACGGCTACGGCTACGCCGACATTGACCATGACGCATACCCCAATAGTGACTCGCACCGCTGCGGCAACGGCGACCATGACGCATACCCCAACAGTGACTCGCACCGCTGCGGCAACGGCGACTCGTACCGCTACCCCAACAACGACGGCAACGGCGACATGGACGCTTATACCGCCTTCCCCAACCGTATTTATCCCAGCGCCGACGAGCTTACCACCGACGAGCTTACCGCCCCCACCTCCACCCGATGATGATGGTGGCGGTGATGACGATGGTGGCGGTGATGGTAGTGGCGGTGATGGTGATGGCGATGATGACGATTAGAGTAAACAGTAAAATAAGAAAACCGATGTCGTCTGGAATCGGCGCGAAATTAAAGCGAGGACAGGTAAAAAGATAGCGTACAAAAATCGAGATGGGCGTTCGCTGTGTAAACAGGTCAAAAACAATGGCGATGAAAGTTACCACAATCACAATCGTGACTGTCACGGTATAGCGCGTCAAGGTCGTATGCGCGCGGGTCATTGATTATCTTCCAACGTGTCTTGTTTTCACCTTTGCTATAGTTTAATCAAAAAGCGATAGTCTATTGATTAGTGAAGCGTTGAAAACACATATTTCGTCGCGCGTGATCGAAATTTATTTGAACGGATTTAATCACGCGCGTTCACCTATCGGTGTATTTAGCTGTGGGCAGCGTTTTCCAAACCTTGAAGAATTGAAACTTGCGTTTGTCGATTTTGGCGTTGGGATTCCTGCAACAGTACGCGCGTATCTGGATAAACCAACCATGACCAGCAAAAATGCTTTAGAGTGGGCATTTACACCGGGTCATACGACACGAGACATCATTGATAATGTGGCACGCGGCAATGGACTAAAGCTCTTGAACAAGTTTATTGAAGCGAACAACGGCAAACTTGAAATTTACAGCGATACCGGTTATGCGCGCATTGGTATTGACCAGCCTTATTTTGCAGACCGGACAATCATCTTTCAAGGGACTTTCGTACAAATCACGTTGAAATGTGACTCGAAACACTATACACTCGCAAATGAAGAAGATTTCGACAGTGAAGAACTCCTCTTTTAGCAGTCAGGAAACGTTATGCCCACACCCATTTTCAACACGATTGGCGCGTACTGCATCACGATGGAAGATGGACAAAAGATATACGATCTCATCCATCCACAGCTCAAAGCGCATGAAAAGGTTGATCTCGATTTCGACAGCGTTGAAATTGTCGCTTCACCATTTCTAAACGCGGCGATTGGTCAGCTTTTACGCGATTTGTCATCCGACGAACTCAACACTTACCTGAAATTTTCCAACTTGTCGCCGTTTGTACGCCCAACGCTCAAGCATGTCATCGAAAACGCCAAGACGTATTACACCAATCCGGCGTATCAACGTGCGGTCGATAGTGTGCTGCAAGAAGAAGCGAACGTCAGCAATGACGATTAAGATTCTGGCAAATGTCGTCGATATTGCGCAGGACAAACCGAAACCAACGGATCGATTTTTCGTCGATACCAATGTGTGGTTTTTTCTCGTATATACCCATGCAAGTCAATCGAGTACTTCGGCGTACAATCAAATTCAAATATATCCATCTTATCTACAACAAGTTTTGAGCGCAAAAGCCAGCTTACACAAATGTTTGCTTTCGTACAGCGAACTCGCACATATCATTGAAAGAACCGAATACGAAATTTTTAGCGCGGTACGTTTGAGCAATAAGCAAACAGCAGTAAAGGCGAAACCCTTCCGTCATGATTACCCCGTTGAACGGCAGCAAGTCCTCGCTGAAATTGAACTCGCTTGGTTACAAGTCGATGCGTTCACAAGCGGCAATACCATAACATTCACTGTCGACCAAAGCGCCATCGATAAAGCGCAAGTCTTGATCAAACAAGTCGGTTTAGATGGCTACGATTTATTTTTCGTAGATGCCATTCAATCGGCGGGAATTACCCAAGTGATTTCGGATGACCTCGATTTCGGTCAAGTTGCGGGTATTACCGTGTTTACCGCCAATCAAAAGTTGATCCGCGAAGCAAAAACTCAAGGCAAGTTCATCATTCGCTAGAGCTGCTTATTCGCTAGAGCTGCTTGTAAAAAATCGTCGCGGATTGCGGTATGCCCGTCGTGTCGAGCGCGAAAGCGGGGATATCGCCGACCCGCGTATAGCCCGCCTTGGTATAAAGGTCAACGGCGGCGCTGATGGTCTCGGTATCGAGCGTGAGCAAGGTGCGATGGTGTTGGCGGGCGACCGCTTCGAGCGCAGACATCAACAGTGTGCCGATACCCCGTCGGCGCTGCGTGCTGTGCACCAAAACTTTTTGGATTTCGGCACGGTGTACACCATTGGGCTGCATCGCCAACGCCACCTGTGCGCTGCCAACCAGGTGGTCGCCATCGAGCGCGAGCATGATGATACGCTCGCCCGCTTCGACCTGCGTAGCGACTTTATCCCAGAATCGCTCGGCTAAACCGCGATCCATCGGCGCAAGAAAGTTGACCGACGCGCCGCCATCGACCGCATCGATGAGCAGATCGATCAGCACAGGGCGATGATACGGATAATCGGCGGGGGCGAGTGAGTGGATATGTATGGGCATGATTGACCTTTCGATGTACATCATTCAACCGTGACGCTCCCATGCCTAAAGGCAGGGGCTTCTGAACGACGCTTGCGCTTACCGTCGCCTTACGGCGTTGGCAGAGGCGCTACGTTATCGTTCACGGATGCGTCCCATCCGTTTTGCATTAAAGCACGATTGAGAATGTTAATCGCCGCGTTGTGATCGCGGTCTAGCGATAGACCGCAACCACAATCAACCCAACGGGTCGAAAGGTCGAAGTTTTGAAACATGATACCGCAATTCGAGCAGCATTTGGATGTGTAGGCAGGCTTTACCGCAATCACTTCACGTCCGGCGCTTACAGCCTTGTACGTGAGGAATTGGCGGAATATACCCCATCCACTATCCAGAATGCTTTTACTGAGATGGCGGTTTCGCGTCATGTTGCGAATGCGCAAGTCTTCCAACGCGATCAAATCAAAGTCTTTAACCAACCCGTGACTGAGTTTGTGTGCATAGTCACGACGCTGGTTGGCGACATGTTCCTGTTGGCGCTGCACGCGCAAGAGCGCCTTGCGTCGGTTTTTGCCACCCTGCTTCTTGCGACCAAGCGAACGCTGCAAGACGCGCAGTTTGACTTGCGCTTTGCGATAGAGCTTGGGGTTCTCAACCTTGTCGCCGTCGCTGGTGGTGAGCAGGGCGGAAATACCCACGTCAATGCCGACAACGCGCCCCGTCTTGGGAAGTTCGGGTTTGGTTTCGACTTCACAGGCAAACGCGGCATACCAACGCCCCGCCTTGTAGACAATGCGAACGGTCTTGATCGTGCCCTCGACGGGACGATGCCAGCGCACACGCACGCGTCCGATCCCGAACAGCTTCAGGCGTCGTCCGTCGATTTTCACGCCCGTTCCGTATTGCGGAAAGTTGAAGCTGTGGAAGCGGTTGCGTCCCTTGAAACGCGGATAACCCGCCTTTTCACCCGCTTTGACGCGACGAAAGAAGGCTTGATAGGCCTTATCCACATCAGCGGCGACGGATTGCATGGTTTGACTGAACACAGATTTGGCTGCCCATGCGAACGTCTTGCGGTAAAGACGCGACTGCTTCACTTGGTCGTATTTAGTGACGTTGCGCCCTTCCAACTTGTACGCCCATGTACGTTCGGAAACGCACATGTTATACCAGTGGCGACAAACCTTCAGCACGAGGAACAGCTGCTGTTCCTGCGCGGGCATCGGATACAGACGGTATTTGAATGCTTTGAGATGCGTTTTAGAATTGCCCATGCCTTAACCCTTGTCGGTTGGAGAGCCAGTGGGAGCTTCTACTCCGCGACTGGCATTCCTCGTATTATAGCACAATTGAGCGATAGGCACAATGCTACGCCTTATATCCCCTGCCTGAAGGCAGAGGTTTTACGGCGCTTTTCTGATAAAACCGACGCCCACGCATTCGCACCATTGACGATGTGACATATTCCCCCAGCTAAAGCCGGGAGCTGCTACCGTCAATGTGGCTGCACCCCGAAGGATGTCTGACGACCGCTCTGATAGTCCGTTGATGCCCCAACGGATTGAGATTTTAAAGACTCTCACGTCCGGTTTTCTTTTAGACACGTTGAATATTTTACGAGATGGACTACCCACCTCAACGCCGTACATTCAGTTGTTAAAGAGCCGCATTGGACTATCTTTTCTACCATCCCATGACAGGCTTGTGTAGTCTTTCGTCCAACCGTATTGAAAAAAAGTGTAATCCAAATGAGCGATCACCACAAGGGCAACGTGCGCTTTCATTCAAGCGCTAAAGCGTAAGGTTTTACCGCGCCAGACTGATATAATGAAGGCAAAATTCGGCACGGTTTAGGATTGACTCGTTGTGACCGACCCGATCCGCTCGACGCATCGCGTCAGCTTGCTCGTTTTCATCTTCGCACACTTCGCGCTCGCGGCGCTGGTCAATTTGGTCTTCTTCGCGGCGGATACATTCAAGCCGCTTACCAGCGCGACAGGCGGCTTATTCACCGGGTCGCTGCTGGTCAACCTGATTCTGATCGCGGCGTTGATTTGGCTGGTGATCGGGCGTATCGGTGGGCTGCGTCCGTATGATGTCGGCTTGATCGCACGACATATACCCGCGGCGATTGGGTTTACGCTGGCATTATGGGGCGGCGCGCAAATCGTCCACGCGGTGTTTGGGCTGCTGTATCATGGCGAAATCGCGCCACAACCGGTATGGCGCAGTGATGGCGGCGCCATGCTGATCGGCTGGTTGATCACGCAGTTATTGGGCAATGCGCTGTTTGAAGAAATCGCTTATCGCGGTTTTTTGTTCCCGCAAATGTATCTGCGCCTGAACAGTATGGCGGATAACCCAAGCGTGCGATTGGCATATTCGGTGATATTCTCGCAAGTGTTGTTTGCACTGTCGCACATCCCCAACCGGATTTATCTGGGCATGAACGCACCGGAGATCGGGTTTGATTTACTGATGTTATTCGGCTGGGGAGTGCTGTATACGCTGATCTATCTGCGTACCGGAAACTTGTTTTTGGTCGTCGGCGTACATGCGCTTGGCAACGCACCGACGACCTTTTTCAAAACCGCGCCGATGCTGGAGATGGGCGGCGGATCGCTGCTGATCTATATCCTGACGATTATCGCGTTGTTCGGCGTGCCGTTGTATAAAGCATGGCGGGCGCAAGGACTGCCGCGCGTGTATGAGGAAGACGTGCTGGAAGCGGAACTTGAGAACGAATTTGTCCGCGATGGTTATTGAGCGTGACCCCGCGAAATTGGGACACCGCGACTCGAAATGGGCGTATAATAAGGTATCAATGCAGGAAGTGAGTATCAACAATGTTCGACTACAACAAGCGTTATATATATCTTTCGACGCCGCAAAATGGTCAGTATGAAAACGTCATTCAGTTGGTGCGCGATGTACTGCGCCGACATAACATCGAACTGCTGACGATATCGGACGTGGACACGGGCGACGACGTGAAGTTGTCCGTCAAGCGGTTGATCGAGCAATCGAGTTTAGTGATAGCGGAAATTTCGGATTTGAACCCGAATGTGATGTATGAAGTCGGCATCGGGCAGGGCTTGAATCGGCTGATTATGCCGTTGGTACGACAGGATGTGAAGACGATTCCGGTCGATCTGGCGTTGTTCTGGACGGTGATTTATGACCCGTCGGATTTGCGTCAATTACCCCGTTTGATCGAGCGCTGGCTGGATACTTATCTACAGGACAAACGGGAAGCGGTATGAGTCAAAAAGGCCTGTGCTTCTTCCTGATGCCGTTTTTGCCCCATGCGGGCTATTTCTACGAGTACTTGAAGCAGCACATTGAAGCGACGACCGATCTTGAGTGCCGCCGCGCCGATACATCGAACGAATCGGTGCCGATTATCGACGAGATCAGGCAGTCGATTCAACAAGCCGACGTGATCATCGCGGATTGCACGGGCGCAAACGCGAATGTATTTTACGAACTCGGTTATGCACACGCACTGAACAAGCCCACGATTTTAATCACCGCCGATAAGCCAGAACATACCCCGTTCGATGTGCGCCATTTGCGCTTGATCCTGTTACAAGAACCGGAGCGACTGCTGCCGCATCTCGATGACGCGCTGCAATCGGCGCTGGCACAGCGTGTGAGCGAAACCCTTTACGCCAAGGCGCTGGAATTATTCGAGGCGTTCCGACGTGATCAGGATGTAAGAGCGGAGGTGTGTTCGCTGCTGGAATTTGCCGCACGCTTGCGGGGCGCGAGCGCAAAAGCCGATTTGCCATCCGTCAACGATGACGCGCGGTTTGCCAGTTTCGTGCTGCCGTTGATCATCGCCAATTCAAGCGATTTGACGGTGATGCGTCAGATTATTGGCTGGGTCGATAAAAAGACGGCGTAGGGGTTGGCGACGATTACTTTACCTTCCAAACACATTATATGCTCGGTTTCGACCGACAATAAATATCGAACCAATCGACCATATGATGCAGCCGATCCACGCGATGCGCGGGTTCGCCAGAACGCGATTTCTCGTGTCCTTCACGCGGATAACGCAGTAATTTGACGATGCCGCCTGTGCGGTGTACGTACGCGAACAACTGCTCCGCTTGTTCGATGGGGACGCGGTAATCCTGCTCGGCATGTTCGATCAAGAGCGGCGTCTTGATCAAATGGGCGTAGGCAAGGGGCGAATGTCGCCACAACTTTTGCGAATCTTCCCAGGGTTCCGCGCCAAATTCGCCAGAGATCAACGATGGAACATCGGTCGTGCCGTAAAAGCTGAGCAGGTTGTATACGCCGCGCTGCGCGATCGCCGCCTTAAATCGATCGCTGTGACCGAGTATCCACGCGACCATATAACCGCCATACGAACCACCCGTGATCGCCATACGGTCGGGGTCAACAATGCCGTCCGCGATCATGAGATCGACGCCGGTCATGATGTCGCGCATCGCGGTATCGCCCCAGTCTTCATGGACGCCCTGCATGAACGCCTCACCATAACCGTCGCTGCCGCGTGGATTGCAGCAAAAGACGACATATCCACGCGCTGCGTGCAGCTGCCATTCATGAAACATGCTCGCTTCGCCTGTCGCCCACATGACATGGGGACCCCCATGAATATTGAGCGCCAGCGGCATCTTTTGCCCCGCCTGATAACCGACTGGCAAAAGATACCAGCCTTGAATTTTGACGCCCGCATCGGATTCATACCAGCGGGTATGCGTCGGCTGGATGATCACGTCGTCCAAAAAAGGTTGGTTAAAATGGGTAAGCTGGCGCATCGAGCCGCCATGTGGGAGATAAAACAATTCGGGCGGACATTCGGGCGTGCTGGCGACATAAACGACACCGCCCGCGTCCGCGTTCAAAAACGTAGCGCGGAAACGTCCATCAATGACGGTACGAGTCGTGCCGTCGGGGGTGACGGCGAAAATCGGTCCGTCGCCATGCCAGCTTGAACTGAACACGATCTCGTTGTCTGGCGTCCATGCCAGAAAATGCGCGCTGACATCGAGCGTCGTCGATAAATCACGGACGGGCGTCGACCCTTCCGCGTCGATGACGGCGAGATGCGTCAGCCGTTCGGTAACGGGGAACGCGCCATCACGTGGATAATGGGTGAAAGCGACCCATTTGCCATCGGGCGATGGTACGGGCGTAAAACTGGTCATACTGGCGTCGGTGAGCATTACGGTTTGTCCATCGACGGCGCGAATTTTGAAAAGCGCGCTGGTACGGTTCGGTTCATCAGTCGATGGATCGACCTGACGGGCAGTATAAATAAATTGTCCGTCGGGTGACCACAGCGGCGGTTCGTGATTGGCTTCGCGATGCGTACGGCGACGCGGGAGCGGATCGGCTTCTGATGTATCAACGGTATAAATCTGGGCGTAGCGTTCGCCGCTAAAAGTGGTTCCGGCGCGGTATGGAATGCGCCAGGCAGGATACGGATCAAGCCGTCCTTTGTCGTCTTCTTCGCGGCGTTCGGCGCGGTGTTTGATATCGAGCTTGTCTTTGGGCGGATCGCGTTTTTCATCGCGGTTTTGGTCTTCGCGGGCGCGTTCGTCGGCGCTGGCAGCGCTCAAAAATGCGAGCGTTTTGCTATCCGACGACCACGACGGTTGAGTCGCACCGTTCAACATGCGTGTGATCTGACGGGCATCGCCACCGGGCGCGGTGACAGGGATGACATAAATCTGCGCTTTGCCATCGGTGCCGCGTCCACTTTGAAACGCGAGCATGATGCCATCCGGCGACCAGGACGGAGACGAGTCTTTATCACCTCGTGTTATCTGGATCGGGTCACCTCCCGCGACAGGCACAACCCAGATATTGCGGACGTAATTGTTGTGAAAAGCGTTCGGCTGCGCGCGTGTGAACGCGATCCACTGCCCGTCCGGGCTGAGTTTCGGGTCTTCGAGCGTGACGATACGGTACAGGTCTTCGGGAGTGATTGGGCGTTTGGGCATAAGAGTCGTCGCGTGTTGAATAGATAAAAGGAAGGAGATGACTATCGAGCGTTAAAATTTATGGATAGCCGAGTGAAAAATATAACGCAAAAGCATGAAGGCACACAGAAGAAAAATTATAACGATTGAGCGCTTACACAAACAGGGGTGAGGAAATTCCTCACCCCGTTGCACACGTTATTCCTGATTTGGTTCGCCATCGGTGACTTCTTTGCCGACTTCGACCACTTTATCCGCCACCTCGATCAGCTTGAGGACGACAGTTTGCCAGACGGGCGGCAGCGCTTGATACAGCCGTTCGGCGTCGTCTTTGGCGCGTTTATCGATGCGGCTGACGAGGATCAACGCGCCGACGGCGATGCCGAGCAGCACGGTATTCAAGATCACGAGCAAGACATCGGTTGTGGTCACGAGGTTAATCTCCTTGATTGTGACAGTATTCAACAGCGCGAGCAGCATATAGGTCGCGGGCATGGGTTTAGCTCCTTGATTGAGAAATTGGGGTTATGGTTGACACGCAGGCATGGCAGCGTCAACCTCTATGGGTCGTTGTGCTACCTTTAGCGGCGCGTCAATCCAACTGACACAGGACGACTGTCAGCGCCCAATTGCTGTTATCGGTGTACGGGTCATCGACAAAACGAAACGTGAACGCTGCACCCGTGCCGGGCAAGGTTAACTGATAGACATGGTCGGGTTTGTACGACTGCCCGGTCGGATAGCTGCCATTGATCTGAAAACCATTTTGCGCTGTGGGCGATCCCCATCCGCCGAAGCTGCTGAAGAACGCATCGGCATAGTGATACACGGGCGGGCTGCTATTGTGGATCAAGCCTTCGCCGCTCACCGTCAGACGATAGTATTTACCCGTCTGTGTAATGATCGATCCGGTGGCGGTCGCGCCGCTTCTGCAATCGACCAACAGGGTTTCGCTGGCGGTGCAGCCCAAACTTAAATCGGGCGTGCCGCCCCCCATCACGCTCATGATCACCCACTTTGAGCCGTTATAGATCAACATTGCCAGTTGATTCGGGTCGGTGAGCGTGATATCGCCCGCCGCGCTCCACAGATTGCCACTATCATGCTTGAGCGTGACGGCGCGCGCCGCGCTTTGCGACCTGAGCAAGAGTAATTTGCCCGTGCCACCGTTGGCAATCGTCTCAAGATCGTCGGTCGCCGCGCTGCCTTCAGTATCAACGCTCATTAATGTGCCGCCAAACGTAATGCCGCCGCCAGAGATCGTCACGCTGACGAACGAATTGCCGAGATCGGTGATGTCCTGCCCGATGGAACCATCGAGATTGAGATAGACAGCGTTGGTCATGAATTTGTCCTTTCTTATGCAGGCGGGCGAGTCTGAATCCCGCCCCTACAAATCAGGCGTATGCTACAAGGCGATGGCGGCGATCACTTCGTAGATTTCGACGCTGACTTCGACCGAACCGCGCCCGCCGGAACACGTCAGCTTGACCTCGTGTTCGCTTTGCAGCGCGCCGCCCGCCAGCACCGCCGTCGTGATATCGACCTCGAATGTGGTCGCGCCGCCGCTCCCTGCCCATGCGCCGCCCACCCCCGTCGTAATATCGACGCCATCCACGAACAGGCGCACATTGATCGGAGTCACGCTGTCTTGCTGCAAGCCATACGTGAGCGCGTGTGTGTGATCGGGGACGCTGAACACGTGGGCATGATCGCCCGCCGCGCCCGTTTGCAAATCGAGATCGCCCGTTTCGCTGTCGCTGGGCAGCAGCACATGGGCGTTGGCGGCGCGCACCGCATCATAAATGGTGATATCGCGCCAATAGTACGCGCCGGAAGCGCCCGATCCATCTGCGCCGACGCTGTGACGATGCGCGCCCGCCGTATTCGTGCCTAACCCGACCAACCCGCCGCCCGTCGCCGCCGTCGCGGTCGCTGTGAATGGGCGTGTCTTGATTTTGAGCGTACAGCGGCTGAGCTTTTGCGTCGCGTTGGTCAACCGTACTGGAATCAACGCCGGATGTGATGGATCGATCAGGCGGTCATAGACATAGGCGACACGGTTGAAGTAGCTGGTCACGCTCAGCCCATCGATGGTGATCGCCTCCAAGCCGCCGATCTGCAATGGCGACGCGTCTTCAGGATGACGATCGACGCTGCTCAATGTCAAATCGGTAGCGACTCCGGTCGCATCGACGCGCTCGGTCACACGCATGACCCACAAATCGGCGTCGATATCGAGATAATCGACGATCGCGCCATCCTGTTCAACGACGCCGCGATACAACACATGGACTTTATCGCCGGGTCGAATCGCGGTTGTGACGCCGCGTACACTGACTCGTATCGTGTCCTGGCGCACCGCGTAGCGCGTCAGCCATGCCGCCGCGACATCGTAGAGCGCGTTCGTCGCATGTTCGAGGTCAGCGGGACTGTTGCTCAGCGGCGCGATCTGTTTGAATTTACCGAACCGTTCGATGACGCCAAACGTGCTGACGCCCGCCGCATCTTGCAGGTAATACTGCGGCACGCCGTTCGCGCCCGTCACGCTTTGAATCGCGTACGGCGCGGTGCGCGTGCTGTTCTCCAAAGTCAACAGGGCTTCGCCGATGCCCGCGCCGACCGGATATAAGCGCGTCGCGGCGGCGGCGCTGCTTTGCTCGATCTCGATGCGTTCGATGAGCGCGGTCGCAGAGTTCAGCGCGGTTTGATCGTGCAGCGCGCTGGCGCCGACCAAGCGGACACCCGCTAAAGCACCGAACGCCCCGATTTCGGCGGTGTTGGGCGTGCTGCCCGCGCGGATGTGTAAACCTTGCGCATCTGCCAGGCTGATTAACGCGCGCCAGACGCTCATGCCGTCAAAACGTGCATCGGTGATCGTGCCGCCGCTCCCACTCGCGCTCCACCCACTCACCAACGCGGTCAGCGACGATGCGATATACGAGGGCGTTTGTTGGCTGTAGGTGCGTCCCAAGAGTGTATTGACACGCATGAGCGCGTCGAGTTCGTCCGCGCCTTCTGCGATGCGCCACCATGCGGCGGCTGATCCTTGCGCGCGCACATTGCGGATGACGCCGCCGCCCAACGCGCGAACGCTTCCGGTATGATCAACAGCGAAAATGCGCGCGCGGCGTTCGTTGGTGAGCAGTTCGAGCGCACGCACATCTGTTCCCGCTGCTGTGAGCGTGATCCGCCCGATGGTATCGAGTCCGCGTGTGATTTCGGCGCGGGCGAGCGCGACGGGTCCGCGCCCAACGCGGGTTATGCCGTCGGCGTTATACAGGTCTGCGTAGAGGTACATAAATACTCCAGTGTTTTCGGGCGATCCGTTCGGTCGCCCCTACATACCCGCCGTTGATCGGTCAATACCATGTGTCATCCCAACGCAGTGCGATATCAGCGGTCGCGCCTGTATTCAAGGCGACGCGGATCGTATGCGCGCCCGGCGGCAGACGAAACCACGCCGGATGTAACGCGCTGAACGCTGATCCATAGGCATCCGCGCCGTTGAGCGTCACGCCCCACGTACACGGGTCAATGATCAGGGTCGCGCCGTCGGGGATCGCCCCCGCATACGTGATTTGATCCGCGACAAGTGCGCCATCAAGACGCTGGATCGTCAGTGTCGTCACGCCGCTGGTCGCAGTGACGGTGATCGTCGGGTAGGCGAACGCACTGCCGTTGGCTGTGCGCGTAAAATCGGTTTGCGCGCCAGAACACGCGTACGCTGTCCCACTCCCGACGGGCGGGGTGACGCTGAACCAGCGCGGAGTCACTGCGGCAAACGTGAGCGCCGTTTCTTGATGCGTATCGGTGCGCTGTGCGTACACTTCGGGCATATCGATAGTGAGCACACGCGCGCGCGTATAGCGCTGTTGATCGGGCGCGGATTCAATTGTCAATCGCTGTGCGCCCGCGCGGAGCAAGCCTTTGAGCGCATCGCGCGCGGCGTTCATGGCGGTCACATCTGCTTGTTTCAACCACAGCGCGACGTCGATGCGCCCCGCCACGTTGACTCCGACGCCGCTGCCGTCGGCATCGAGCGCGCCGTTCAAACCGGGCAGCGCGATCTCATGTGCGGCGACCTGTGCGAAATTATCACGCCAACGCGCACCGCTATCCGCGAAGGTATAGCTGCCAAAACTGATGAGTTTGGTCATGTTGATCCTTTCGGTTAAGCCCCGCCGTCGGTTGAAACCAATTGTTTCAACCCGCTGCGCCGTAAAACGGATTTGGTGTGTTTAGAACGTGGCGCCCAACATCGCGTTGTCAAGTGGTGCGTCGGCGCTGATGGTTTCGACGACGAAGCTGACCAGCGATTTGGCGCGATCACGCTTGACCTGGACGCGTGTGACCAGATATTGACCGCGATCACGCGGCTTGCCGGATGCGCTGCCTTCGATGCCATAGTCGATCCACACAAGTTGACCAGGACGAAGCGCTGTCAAAACGACCGGCGCTGCGCTGATGTCATAATTGATCGTCATCGAGAAGCGCTTCCGCGCCATGCCCGCCACATACTGGCGATAGCTGGCTTGAGCGCCCGCCGTCACGTCGATGAGGTCATGGAGCGATTCATATTCAACCGCGATGACATGGGTGCTGATGTCGAGCGTATCGAGCATCAAATACAGGTTCTGGTGTGCCAGTGTTGCCATTGATTTATCCTCGTTTTTGGGCAGGTCTAAAACCTGCCTTTACACACACATCGCGTGCCATGTGCCGACAGACGCCGATCTCGTTAGCGCGGTTCGACGACGGCGCGATACGCGATGACCGCTTCATATTCTGCGACGCCATCGACCAATACGGCGCGCTGTATCATGCCGCCGCGCGTCATGGTCAGAATCACCCAGTCATAACCGCTGTCAAGTGCTTTCGGCGTGTCATAATCGGCGTCGTCCAACAGGTCGTTGATCCGCCCCAGACATTCGATCAGCGAACTCAGGCTGTCGGCGGCGCAGGTCACGCGCAGTGTGAGCGCCATGACCGAGCGCGTGGCGCGTTCAATGCGCCTAAGCTCGGTGACGGCATACACTGCATAAGGAAGCGTCGATCGTGATGGTGCCAAATCGACATACGCACGGTCGCCCCATACTTCGGTGATTTCGGTCAAGCGCGTCCGCACTGAACGGTACAGCGCCGCGATTTCGTGTTCCATAAGAAAATCCTGTTCTGGGCGACGCGCTGAGTCGCCCCTACAATCGGCGTGCCAGAATCGCGCTGACAAATACGCGATCCGTCAAGTCGGTTTCGACGCGCACGACGTGATAGATCGTGTTGTTGATGGTGACGCGATCATCGACACCGAGTTCGGTATCGTGCGGTAATGTCAGCCGATAGGTGGATTGCAAGGTTTCGCGTCCGTTGATCAGCGCGACCCCACTTAAATCGCTGCGGCGCGCGGTGATCACACGGCACGCGACATCCGACGCGATCAACGCCCACGCGCGGATCGCGTCGCCATACGCACCGACGGTGTGCATTTCGCGCTCGATAACACAACGCTCGGTTAAAAAGCGCCTGCCGATGCGCCGCAGTTTGTTCAGCAGGTCATCGTCCATACCAGTCCTTTCGGTAGTTCTAACAAGAGATGCAAAACCGCACCCCACACGGAAGGGGCGCACGCGCCAGCGTGCGGGATGAGGTTCATAGCGTCCGTACGGGTTGGTGTTATTTATTCGGCGTCGCCATCGACGCGCGTGGTCTGCACGATATGCGCGCTGACTCCGGCGACGCCGAACGCACGCCGCTTGAGCGCGAGCACTGTTTCGTAACCGCGCCGCGCCGAATCGTGATCGACGCGCAGCCAATCGGCTTGAAATGTCGGCTGGCTTGTCTGTGCGATCATCGATTCGAGCGCCGCGATCACCGCTGCCTGCCAGCCGCCGCACTCGGTGATCAGCGCATCGAGCGCTTCATCGGTGAAGATCGGCGCATCGGCATCGGTATCGCCGATTTGAAAACGCACGCGGTCACGGTCGCCCACGAACGGTGTATAGGTGAAGGTCATCATTCGTCCCTTTGCGTTGATTTCACTTGATACTCGCTGCTCGGTACTAAAAGAAGCGGTCGAGTGCATCGTAACCGACCGCCGTGACTGGCTGCACGACGAGCGCGCCCAAACTGCCGCCACCACTCGACCATGCCGATTCCATGATCGGACGAATGGTGGTCGCGTCGCTGAAGATCGGTTCGATCTGCGTGCTGCCACGCTGTGTCCATACCGTACCATTCCAGTCGTTCCAGCGAATCAGCGATGCAGGACTGACGACGATGCGAATGGTGCGCGTCGCGCCGCCGATGATCACCCCGGCATGAGTGACCGTCGTGGCGTATTCGGTCGTCACACCATCGACGACTTTATAGGCGCGCAGCGCGCCGCCCGATGTGAAACCGACATAGTGATAGTTGTTCGCATCGACACGCCGCCATTGAAAGCCCGCATTACCCGCCAGTATCGCGGGCGCGGTGATGGTGAGATCGATGAATGACGCCGCGCTGCCGCTGTAATCGGTATTGTTCGCCGCCGTCGTGTTGACGACCGCAAAGCCGCGATCCTGCGCGAACGCGCCGCCGAGATCGACGACGCGCACGGTATCGATACTGCCGCTGTTGTTCATGCTGCCGAACACCGGAATCAGCGTTGACGGGATTGTGCCGTTGTGCTGCCACAGCAGCGTCCAGGCTGAGAACGGGTTGCCACGCACGTAATAGGTGATCCCGTTCGGCTGGATCACAACGGCGATACGATATTCAACCGCCGCCGCCGCGCCGCCGACGACCTGTAGTCCCGTCGTAGCATAATGCACGCGCATGATGGTCGTGGCGGCGATCTGAACCCCATACCGCTCACCCGACTCAAAATTGGCGTTCGCGGTCGGCTTCCATCCAATGCTCCAGCCCGAACTCCCAAGCGTGGCAGCGGTCAATTTGGTCAAGACCGCGCGCCCGTTGACTGCCGTCATTGCCGCCCCATAAAAGCCGAGATCGCCGCCGACCGGAGTCGCCTGAGTCGGCACGATCAGCGCGCCGGAGTTCACGCTTAACTGACCGTCGGTTTGAACCAGCGTCAGCGTCCCTGTCGGTTCGCTGGTACGCGGACTCGCCAACGGGGCGGCGGCATCGGTCGAAAAGTCGTCGCGCAGCACATAGGTGATCGGCGGGATGGTGACCGCCGCCGATTTTTTAGCGATCCGCCGTTTGCGGTTGCGGGTTTGTGTCATCGGTTAATCCAGCCACACCGTGATACGCAGCGTGAGGTCGCCCGTCGTCGCATAGGTGATCGCGCCGTCGCATACCCAGTAGGCGTACACACGTCCATCGGATGCGACATAATCGATACCGACATCGCGTTTGATTGCGACCGCGCGTCCGTTGATCGTGGTGTATTCGTTCGACGCCAGCGTGACGATATCGACTAGCTTGCGCAAATCGGCGGCGGTCGGGGCAAACGGCGCGTTATCGGCGATGATGGCGGGCGGCGCGCTGAACAGATACAGCTTGCTCGCCGCTTTTTCGTCGTCGCTGTCAATGACGGTGACACGGCGGATCGTGCCGCCGCCGCCCGCGCTGTGTACATCGAACGTGAGCAGCCCACCGATTACATCGCCCGCACTGTACGCGCCCGCTGTGATCGTTGGTGTCACATCGACCATGCGCGTATTATTGAAAATTGGCATATTGGTTCTCCTTTGTGAGTACGCAGTAGCAGGTACTGAGTGCTGAGTTAAAAGCAGCGATTTGTCCGTCCTTTTAGCTGCCCTTCGCTCAGCACTCGGTACTTCAGCACTTGGGACTGGTCTTAAGCCGCTTCGTGACCGTACAGGAACGACCAGCTATCCCAGCCGAAGCTGTAACGCGCGTAACCACGAAATTTGTGGACGAGCGCGTATTCGTTGTTCGCGTCCGCCGTAAATTCGGGGCGCACACGCCAATACCAGTTCAGATACAGGCTCGCCATGCGGCTGTCGATCAAGAACCAGTTGGTGGAGTCGCTCAAGAAACGGCTGACGACGACGCGATAGCCGCGATTGATGTTGGCGTCGTTATTCGCGCCGCCACTTTTCAGGCTCGATTCGACGATCACCTGCGCTTCGGCTTCCAGCTCGACGGGCACCAGAATCGTGTCGGGCATAACGGGAAGCGGGTTGCCGCGGCTGTCGGTGAACTTCATCATCGCTTCTTTGCTGGCGATGACCGCGTCATGCGTGAGCGCACTCGTGCCTTTATTGCTTTGTGTCGCGGTCAATCCAGGCGCAAGCGGATGATCGGTCGCGCACAACGGCTTGCTATCCGCGCCTGCAAACGTCGTCGCAAACGCATTGTTGAACACGCCCGCCGCATGTTTTTCGATGGTGCGGTCGAACGACAAGCCGAGCATGGCGGCATTGCGGCGAATCACGTTGTATTCATCGTCATCCAGCAGCACACGTTCGACCGCCATGCCGAGCGCGTATTCTTTGTGCTGGTAGCTGGCGGTATACAACGGATCAAAGCTGTCGTATTCCAGCACGCCGCGATACTCTGGCACATCGCCAAAACTGCCCATGCCCAGATTGCGTTCGACGGCGCGCGTCGAGTTTTGTACGTTGTACAGCGTGGTCAGCAGACTTTCGCCAGGCGTCGGCGCGATTTGTTCCATAAACACCGCGCGCAGCGCGACTTCCAACGCGGTCAAATCGCTGAGTTGTTCTCGTGTCATCGGGGTGGACATGTTGGGTGATCTCCTCGTTGATTTTGCAAATGAAGTGACGAGTAACGAGTGCGGAGGTAAAAGCAGGAACTTTCGCTCCTTTTACCTGCCCTTCACTCAGTCCTCGTTACTCAGCATTCGGTACTAACTGCCAATCTCGACGAACGCACAACGTGTGAACGTCACGTATACATCGCTGCTGGTTTTGCCGAGCTTCACGATCAGCATCGAGCCATTCGTGCTATCCGCCACATCGACTTTCTGCGCCGCGGTGATGTCGTAACGGCGTGCGCCCAATAGCGTGCTGGTCGCTGCCGCCGATGCGACCGCGCGCCAGACTTGCGCAGGCACAATCGGCGAGACGCGCACGAGTGTGCCTGCGGTCGCGCTGGTGCTGTCTTGCGCCATGACTCCAAGCGGAATCGCCGTCGAACCTGTCGATTTGATCACCAGCCCGCTCGAAAGTTCAACTAAATCACCGACTTTGAGTGTTTGACTGGTGGCGACCGGAAAATCATGCACCGACGGCACATCATCGCCGCCCGCCAGCGTGTAGGCATAATCGAAGTTCCCCATGCGGTTGTTCTCCTTGTATGGTTCAGGTCTTGATCGTTTATCGTTTTGCCCGCGCGTATTGTTCGGGCGTCACGCCCATTCTGGCGGCGATATCCCGTTCTGCCGCGCTGATTCGTACCGCGCGATTATCACCGCGTGTCCCCGCGTCCAACATCGGCGCGCGCGGAGTCGTCAAGACTGATGCGTTCGCATCCAACCATGCCAGCGTATCGAGCGCGTCAGCATACGTCGGCACAAGCGCACGATACGCGTTCGGCAGCGCAGCCACGCGCCGTTCGACGGTCTCACGCAAGTAGGCATCGAGTCGATCCGCACGTTCAGCGCGCGGCTTGAGCGTTTCGCCCGTATGCTGCGCCGCTTCAAGCTGATACCGTTCGTGCACGCGCTCGGTCTCGGTGCGCGTCGCGTCGTCTTTCAGCCGCTTGATCTCGGCGCGCCGCCCCGCGCTTTCCTGGCGCAGTTCGCGGATCATGCCTTGCGCCCATGTCGGCAGCGCTGCCACATTGCCGGGGATGGTCGTCTCGGCGTTGTCGGCTGGCGCGATGGGGGATACGCCATCCACCGAACCATCAGCCATCGGTTCAGGAACAGAGTCGATTTGCAGCGGCGACTCGGTGGGTCGCCCTTCGTTAATGGTTGTCAACAGTGCGTGCTGGTCGTTCATGGTTTCTCCATTGATGGACATTGATCGGGCGCAGCACGCTGCTCCCCTACACAAATATTTGCGCCTTCGTTTTTTATGTTTTCGTGGTGGCGGGCTGCCCCTACGCCTGCGTGCTGGTATCGGTCAGCGCGGCGATTTTGGCGTCGTCGTAACCGAACACAGGTGCGATCAAGCGTAAAAATTCGGCGCGCCCGACTTGATCAGCGACGCTGAGCGCATCGCGCAAACGCTGACTATCGTCGCGTGCTTCGGGCGATGCCCACTGCACGCTGAACTGTGCATCGAGCGGCGCGTTGTCGAGTCCGTACGCCGATTCGATGCGCGCGCCTACTGTCAGGCAGCGACTCCACGCGTCTCCAGCTTTGATTTGGAAACGCCTCGCCTTACCGATCAAGCCGACCTCGCGTTGTTTGAGCGATTCGCCGCTCGCATCATCCGCGCCAAATTCTGGCGACGGCGTGCGCGTGATGCGCCCAATCTCGCTGGCGAGATACCGCGCCATATCGAGATAAGGCATCAGCTCACCCTGGCTGAGCGTGCCGATGTCGATTTTTTCTTCCGGCGTCAGCGGACGATCCGGACTAATCGCCATCCACATGCCCGGCGCAAGATCGGCAGGCGGTTGCCAGCCAACCGCGTAGCGAATTTGAAATGCGGTCAGTTCTGCCGCCATGACCATGCTGTACAGCGTACGGTTGAGCGCATTTTGTACCGGAATCGCCGTTTCGATTTCGCTCGTACCGTACATGCCCCAACGCCGCGCACGATGCCGAAAATGGATGACTGGCACGCCAATGGGTGTTCCGTCACGCATCAACCAATCGACGACGCCGGCTTGATCATCGGTTTCGTAGGCGCTCAAACTGCCGCCATGACCGATCCAGCGTTCGATACGGTCGGCGTAATACACGTTGACGCGGGTCTCGTCACCCACCGACCACACTTTGATCGCCGCAGTTGGTGCGCGTGCGGTAGCATTTTCGTACAGCACCATCATGCCGTTTTCGCCATCGAAACCTGGCTCATGACACCAGCGCGTTTGCCCCATCGCATCGACATACGCCATGACGAATGTGTCGCCGTCGATCAGCGCTGCTTCATGAACATCGCCCTGCATCCCGTCGAAGCTGGAGGCGCGCAGCCGATCGGCTGCCCATAAACGCGCGGCGTCGTCCGCCGTATCAATGCCGACCACGCGCAGCCGATCCGCCAGTGTTTGCACGACGGTATCCATATAGTTCAAACAAAATTCCTGGAGCGGGCTGCCCGTTTTGATGCGTAACATACGCCGCATTCCGTCGGTCAAATCCTGCGGATGATCGCCCGCGACATAATCGCGGAAGAGCGATACTTTTTCGGCGCGTGCAATCTGTTCCGCCGCCCATGCGTCCACCGTCAGCGTTGATAAACGCCCGCCCGCGCGCATCGCTTCGCGTACAGTCTGTAATGTCATGTGCGCTCCTCTCATTCAAAACCGCTCATTTGTTCTCTTCCGAGTATAAAGAACAGGTCAAGCAACCGGATTCCAACGTTGAGCCAGGCGGGTGTTCGTTTTCGGTTAGATGACCTCTCTCTTTATGTCAATTTTCGCAATTTTGTTCTTATTTCTCACTCAAAGAATTAGGAATCAGGATCAAGGCAGCATGTTTTGAGCATTTACCAACTAAAATAGAATCAGACAGGGGCGGCATCAATCGATGCCGCCCCTGTCTGTTTATCTGAAAAGCGCCGTAAAACCCCTGCCTTCAGGCTACAGGACACGACAGTTTTAATAAAGAAGCCTTTGGTTTAAGATGAAGTCACCATAACCTATCAAAAAACCAAAGGCTTTTTCATTGTGCGCACATTTCATCGCGCTGGTACAGCATTTCGCCTTTCTGGGGGCATGGCAAAAACGAGGGTTAGCGTGGTGGTGCTGCGGGGTGTTACAAGCGCAAAGTTGTCAAATGACCTGATCCGCTGCTTGTTGGGCTTGCAGGTGATGTTTCTTTTGCGGGTGCAAGGGACTGTCCGTTTACGCCGTCCACGCCGTCCGCTGTTTCGTCGGGGACTGCGTTGGTTGCGCCAACACCTCGCTGATTTTCCCCAAGAGATGCACCCGGATTTCTTCTTTCGCCCCGATGCACCTCTCTTGTGTTAAAACTGTCCTGTCCTGTACCCTGAGGGCAGGGGGTGAGGGCTGAAAACGAGGGGCTTGCGTAAGGTGAGTTATCTGGAAAGCGCCGTAAAACCCCTGCCTTCAGGCATGGGATATAAGGCGTCGGTCTTATGTTTTTTCTGCTGAAATAGGGTATGGTGAAAGGAGGTTAAGGTACGAGACGTAAAAATCCGACCTCGATCATAATCGTGCTTTAATGCAAAACGGATGGGACGCATCCGTGAACGATAACGTAGCGCCTCTGCCAACGCCGTAAGGCGACGGTAAGCGCAAGCGTCGTTCAGAAGCCCCTGCCTTTAGGCATGGGAGCGTCACTAAAGATGAAATGACAAAATCGCGCAACTGACTTTTGTAAAGTGATCACATTGTCGTCGGATAACACCTCTATCCGCGTCGATTTATCGGCGCTACAATGCCCCGTCATGACCACATCACACACTGCTTTTATTCCGTGCGCTGTCCTCATCATCGGCGCAGGGTTGATGGGGCGCTGGCACGCCGCCGCCGCCGCCCATGCTGGACATCGTATCGTCGCCATCGTCGATGCCGACGTACGTGCGGCAGCACGGTTGGCGCGTCTTTATAACGCCGCGATTTTCGCGTCGGTCGATCTTGTGCCGCCCACGCTGGTCTCAGTCGCGCATATTTCTACACCGCCCGAAACCCACGCCGACCTCATCCGCGCCGCGCTTGATCGTGGCTGGCATGTCATCAGCGAAAAGCCGCTCGCCATGACCGCCGATGAAACGACGGCGCTTTACGACTTCGCGCATCAACGCGCGCTGCGGCTGATGCCTGTGCATCAAATGCCGTTTCAGGATGGCGCGCGGCACGCGCTCGAATCGCTGTCTGCCGTCGGACAACTCATCCGCATCGATGCCCGTTTTTATTCGGCGGGCGCAGCATCGCGCGGTGACGCCGATACGATTGCCGCCAATATTCTGGCGCATCCGTTAAGCTTAATTTACCCAATGCTGACCGCTGTGCGAACCGTTCCCCGCGATCCTGCTGCTTTGAAGTCTGCGAGCGAGTTAGACAAACACGCGAGTCTGTTTTGGCATGTTTTGCGACCGCTTTCTGGCGATCTGCACGCGCTGACAATGCGTGAGGGTATTGCTATCACGATCCACATCAGCATGAGCGCCCGCCCAACCCGCGCTGCACTGGAAGTGGTCGGGTCGCGTGGCATCATCGTCCTCGACCTGTATCATGGATACAGTGTTCGTCTGCCGGGCGCGGTATCGCGCTGGCATAAAATCGCTGCCCCGTTTGACCACACCTCGCGCATATCGACGAGCGCCTGGGTCAATTTAGCACGGCGCGCGGCACAGGGCGAATGGGCTTTTCCGGGTTTGCGTCGCTTGATTGCTGCATTCTATGATGCACTGCGCGCGGGCGGTGATCTGCCGATCACACGTGCCGAAACTGAGTGGATTGCCATACAGCGCGACGCGATTTTGCATTCATCGACACTTTAGGAGCTTTTCCCATGCGTTTTGGGGTTAATGCACAGCGACTGGCAGGGCAGCGCCTTGGAGTCGGGCGCTATCTTGAATACATGCTCAAATACTGGTCTGCCCAGTTGCGCGCCGATGACTCGCTGCATATCTACGTTGAACAGCCGTTTGATCCAGCATCGCTCGGTCTGGGCGATCGTGTTCATGTGCATCATTTGACGCTTGCTGGCATCAGGATCGGTGGCAAAGTATGGGAAAATCTGCTCCTGCCCACCCGTGCGCACGAGATCGATGTCTTGTTTGGCGCAGCGTATTCGCTGCCGCTGCTCTACCCAGGCAAAAGTGTACTCGCGCTGCACAGCGTCAACGAGCAGCAAAGTGGCGCCCATTCGGCATGGTATGCGTTCACGTATGAGCCGATATATCGAGCCAGCGCCCACAAAGCGCCTGTCGTTATCGTACCGAGTGAATCGGTCAAGCAGGATGCCATCGCCCGTTATCGACTCCCGCCCGAAAAACTGGTCGTCATTCCGCAAGGCGCGGATATGTCGTTTACGCCCAACCGTGATGCTGATGCGATCCGCGCGGCGCGCCTGCGTCATATCGGTTCGGATACGCCGTATATTGTCTGGGTGGGCAAATTATCGCAGCGCCGCAATATTCCGATGCTGCTGGAAGCATTCGCCCTGTTCAAGCGGCGCGGTTTTCCGCACAAACTGCTGTTGATGGGTCCCAATCACTTGAATTTGCCGCTTTCGGAGATCACCGTTCGTCTGGGAATCAGCGGTGACGTGATCCAGACCGACGGCAAATTTACCGACCACCGTGAACTGATTGCGGTGTACAACGCCGCCGATGTGTACCTGAATATGTCGCTCTACGAAGGCTTTTCGATGACATTGGTCGAAGCGCTGGCGTGCGGCGTGCCGGTCATCGTCAGCAAACGAGCGGCGCTGGCGGAGATCGCGGGCGAGGCGGGCATCTTGATCGACGACATCACGCCAGAAGCATTCGCGGACGCGCTCGTGCGTGTGCTGAGCGATACGGCTTTATCCGATTCTCTGCGCCGCAAAAGCATCGCCCGTTCCGCCGCGTATCGGTGGGAAGGTTTTGCACAAGCGACATTGGATGTACTGCGGCGAGTCGCCAACGCGTAGAAACATAACGCAAAGGCGCAAGAAAATTATTTCGTTGCGCCTTTGCGTTTAATCTTTAGCTTTTCAAAGATGGGATCGCATCATGAAAGTCATCATCCTTGCGGGCGGTATGGGAACACGCCTCGCGGAAGAAACCAATGTCAAGCCCAAGCCGATGGTCGAGATCGGTGGTCAGCCGATTTTGTGGCACATCATGAAGCATTATGCCGCACACGGCTTGACCGAATTCGTGATCGCGCTCGGCTATAAAGGCGATGTGATCAAAGATTATTTCTTGAATTATGCCGCACGCCGCCGCGATTTCACCATTCGGCTGCGCGACGGGATGATCACACCGCACCATGACGACATGGAGGATTGGACGGTGCATCTGGTCGATACCGGGCTTCAAACCGCCACGGGCGGGCGGCTGCGACGACTCAAGGCGTGGGTCGGTGATGAACCGTTCATGATGACGTACGGCGACGGTGTTTCGTCGGTCGATTTAACCGCGTTACTGGCGTTTCATCGCGCGTCAGGCAAAGCCGCGACCGTGACCGCCGTGCGTCCGCCAGCGCGTTTTGGCGGCTTGTCGCTCGATGGTGATGGCGTGACCGAGTTCGTGGAAAAACCGCAGATCGGCGAAGGCTGGGTCAACGGCGGCTTTTTTGTGCTCGAACCGCGTGTGCTGGACAGCATCGACAGCGACGATACAATCTTCGAACGCGACCCGCTCGAACGGTTGGCGCGGGCGCGTCAGCTCGCCGCATTTCGTCATATCGGCTTCTGGCAAAGCATGGATACCTTGCGCGATGTGAACTATCTTAATCAGCTCTGGGGTGCAGGAGACGCGGCGTGGCAGACGTGGAGCTAAGATCGTGGCACGGGCGGCGTGTGCTGGTCACAGGCGCGACTGGCATGATCGGGTCGTGGGTGGTCAAAGAACTGCTGGCGCGCGGCGCAGATGTATATGCTTTGGTCATCGAGTCGTCGCCTGCCAGCGAGTTTTATCGCGGCGGACATGATGTTCAAACGACGATTGTCAGCGCGCCGCTCGAAGATTATGCCGGTCTGCTGCGCATCCTGAACACGCACGAGATCGAAACGGTTTTTCATCTCGGCGCGCAAACGCTTGTCGCCGCCGCCAACCGTGCCCCGCTCGTCACATTTGAGGCGAATATTCGCGGCACGTATCACTTGTTGGAAGCGTGCCGCGTGTTATCGCCCTTGGTCAGGCACATCGTGGTCGCATCGAGCGATAAGGCATATGGCGATCAGCCCGTGCTGCCCTACACCGAAGACACGCCGCTGCAAGGCAAACACCCGTATGATGTGAGCAAAAGCGCCGCTGATTTGATCGCGCAAAGTTACGCGCACACCTACAAGCTGCCTGTGACGATTGCGCGCTGTGGCAATGTCTACGGCGGTGGCGATCTCAACTGGAGTCGCATCGTGCCCGGCACCATCCGCGCGCTTTTACGCGGCGAACGCCCGGTCATCCGCAGCGACGGCACGTATCGGCGCGATTATGTCTATGTCAAAGATATTGCCGCTGCCTATGTGCGCCTTGCCGACGGCTTCGATGATGCACCCGACGACGTGATCGGCGGCGCATTTAACTTTAGCGGTGAACAGCCGCTCACCGTCCTGGAGATCGTCGCCACGATTCAGCGGTTGATGAACCGCGCCGACCTGACGCCCGACGTGCAAAATACGGCATGGGGCGAAATTCATGATCAATATTTATCGTCGGCAAAAGCGGCGCGCGTGCTCAATTGGCATCCGACATATGCGCTTGACGACGGCTTGCGCGAAACGATTGACTGGTATATCAATTTTCTCGGCGTGCGCTACGATGCCGATTAAATGATCAGCCGATTCAAAATCCCGCTGATCGCGTTTCTTATCTCGCGCTTGATCATTGTGCTGGCGATTCACCAACTGGGTGTTCTTGGGCTGACTCGAACACGTCGTACAGTCGCCGCGCGTTGTTATCGCGGTCGAAGCGCGCGCGCACATGCGCGCGTCCGCGCTGAGCCATCGCGCGCGTTTGATCCGGCTGATCGATCAAGCCCCGAATCGCGTCCGCGATGGCGATGGGAGTCGGTTCGACACAGCGCCCCGTTTCACCGTCGATGATCACCTCTGGTACACCGCTGACCGTCGTGCTGACCGTCGGCAGTTCAACCGCCAGTGCTTCGATCAAGACGGTTGGGATGCCGTCGCGGTCGCCGTCAGGCGCAATGATGCACGCCAGCGCGAACACATCGGCGGCATGATACCGTTCGACGACCTGTGTTTGCGTCATGATTCCCGCGAATGTTACGGCGTCGGTCAAGCCGAGTTCCGTCGCAAGCGCGCGCAGCGCGGGCTCCAGTGCGCCGCGCCCGATGATGTCTAATGTGACACGATAGCCCGCCGCGTGCAGCGCCGCCACCGCGCGGATCAGCACGTCGTGTCCTTTTTTGGCGATCAGGCTGCCGTTGCTCACGATGTGCGCGTGCTTGGGAATCGGACGGCGGATTGGTGGCGGGGAGAACAAATCAAGACTAATGCCGTTATAGACGACGTGTAACTTCTCCCCCGACCCGCTCTGCGTAGGAAAAGGGGTGAAGCGTGTCAGATAGCGGCGGTTGTACGCGCTGATGCAGACCACGCGCGCCGCTGATTCCAGCTTGTAGCGGACTGAACCGTTGCGATTACGGGGGCTGTCATCGTACAGATCGAAGGCGTGAACCGTGACCGTGAACGGCACGCCTGATACTTTCGACGCGATCAACGCGACAGTGGCGGGCGCGGTCAGAAAGTGCGCGTGGATGTGGTCGATCTTATGCGCTCTCACCCAAGCGCCAATCATTAAACCTTTGGGGATATTTACCAACAGCTTGATCAACGCCCACATGCTGACGGTATGCCCGATCATCAGCCGTAGGATAACGCCGATCAACGACGGCTTGCGGATGATCTGGGCGAGCGCTGTAATCCATAACCACAGCGAGCGGATATTGGGACGCATCAGCCGATTCAGGAACGCGCGTTCGGTCGCGTGCGGCTCACCATCGAGCGAGCGCCAGATCGCGGCGATATGAATGTCCGCGCCTAGTTCGGTCAGCGCGGTCATCTCGTTGGCGATAAAGGTGGTGCTGACGTTGGGGAAGCGCGACAGCACGTACAGGATACGGCGCGGATAGGTCATGGGTGATTATGATTCCGGTGGATGGCGAGCTGCGAGAGATTTTATTGTAATTTCAGTGAATCACGAATGTTCACCAGCCCTCATCCCCCGAAAAAACGCGCTTTTGAAGTCCCTCGCCCTGAGGGAGAGGGATTTAGGGTGAGGGCAAAAACGCGGTTTCGTGATTCACTGAATTTATTTCCGGCGTGACGATAAATGCTTGTATAGAGTGTCGTATGCCGCTGCCATTGCCGAGATCGCATAGCGCTGCACATCATCGCGCGCTGCGTCGCCATACGACTGGCGCGCCTCAGCATTCTCAAGTAAAAAGCGCAGCGACGCAGCGAAGGCGTTTTCGTCGTCGGGCGGCACCGCGAACCCGCGCAGACCGCTTTCGACCAACACGCCTGCGTCGCCCACATCGGTGACAACCGCCGGAATGCCCGCCGCCATGCCTTCTAAAATCACGTTGGGCGTGCCTTCGTGATCGCTGGTCAGCGCCAAAATATCGATGTGGCGGAGCAAACTCGGCACGTCGTTCCGTTCACCCATAAGCAGCACACGATCCTGTAAATCCTGGTCGCGGATCGCCCCTTCAACGGCGGCGCGTAAATGTCCGTCGCCGATCATGACGAAGCGCGCGTCGGTATCACGTAAAAGCGCTGTGATCCGCACAAAGCGGAGTGGATTTTTGCGCGCTGCCAGCCCGCCGATCTGCGCGATGACGGTTTTGCCGCGCCACGACGCCGGGAACGGATACGCGATGATCGGCGCGGACGTGATACGCTCGATATCGAGTCCGTTTGCGATGACATGAATTTTGCGCGGGTCGATTAAATGGCGCGCGGTTGCATCATGCGCGGCAGCGTATGAGTTGGCGATCCACGCGGCGACGCCTTGATTCAAGAAGGGCAGCGCGCGCTGAAACCAACGCGGGTAGATCGTGGGGATGTTGCGCTCCCCGACGACGAAACGACGATGACCGATGATCATCACCGCGATACGTCCGTACAAACCGCTCACGCCATCGAGAAAAAGATGCACAACATCCGGTTTTTCGGCGCGCAAAACAGCGATCAAGCGGAGCAGACGGCGTAGATCAGTATGCGAACGGCGTTCGAGTTCGATCACGGTATGACCAAGCGCGCGAATCGGCTGCACCCAATATCCACCCGGCGAAAACACCACGACCGTTGCGGGGTCGGCGCGCTGTGAGAGCAGATAATACAACTGCTGTTCTGCGCCGCCGCGCGTCAATTGACCGATCAAATAAACCAGTTTCAAGGCAAAAATCACCGAGTCCGTGTATGCTGAACAGGATATTGGGTCATCTTATCGAACGTGGGGTCGGGTTACAACAAACGCGAAACACAGAACATACCTTACGCAATGCCCCTCGTTTTCAGCCCTCACCCCCTGCCCCTTTCCCTCAAGGAGAAGGATTTAGGATGAGGGCAATCTGCGCAAGGTGAAACACGTAACACAAAGGCACGCAGACACAAAGAAATATAATGGGCGGCAGCGACCAGAGGTAAAGATGTTCATGAGAAGCATGAGACGTTTATTGATCGTAATGAGTGCAGCGATGATCGCCGCGTGCCAAGCCGCCGCGCCGCCACCACTGCCCACACCCGAAAACGAAGGCATCAGCCGCGCCGCCGCGTCGAATCTGGCGATCATCGAATGGGTACGCAGCCCAGAAAATATCATCTTTCGCGCCGATGTCGAAGGTGGATACGCGGCGGATTCGATTCGGGGCAAGCGCGATGTACCGAACTGTACGATTTACGGCGATGCGCGCGTGGTGTGGGTCAATGAACTGGATCCGTTTCGTCGTGAAGTTTTGTACGACCGTCTCGCGCCCGCCGTGATCGCGGATTACATCGCGTATTTGACCATCAACGAGCGTATTTATACATTTGCAACGCCGACCGCCGCCGTGCCGGTGTACGATGCCGTGGTCGAAACGATCCGCATCAACGTCAACGGCATTGATCAGCGCACCGATGGTTTTAGCGGCTGGGATGGCGACGACGACTGGTTCCGCCGCGTCCTGGCGGCGTGTCGCTCGCTCAGCGGCACGCCGATACTGTTTGAACCGACCAACGGCTGGATGAGCGCCATCGAAGTACCGTATGTACAGGAAAACCCCGCGCTGACATGGGATGTGGCGGTGACGGGTCTCGATCTGGGGGAAAGCGCGGCGCTGGACACACCGTTGTGGGTGACAGACGCCGCCGCCGTGCAAATCTGGCGCGCGCAAAACGATCAGCCGTCACGGTTCGTCTTTCAGCAGGGCGAGCGTTATTTTCAGGTCGCGCTGCAAGTGCCGGGAATCAGCCGCAACAGCCCATCCGCGCCCTGAAATAGGCTGATTGCCCCTGCCGTTGCCGCTCACATCGTCGTTCAATGATCGCATTCAACCATGAGTGAGGGATGGAATGCGACGATTATTCGGTATGACTTTCGCGCTGGCGTTGATGCTGGCAATCAGCGCGTGCGCCGCAGTTCCGTTATCGGGTAACGGGTGCGCTGTCAACCTGGACGTAGGGATATCGGTCACGTTCGTATCGACCGATGCGGCAGGTGTGATCACCAGTTTTGCGGGGAACGTTGGGGCGACGCGGGCGGGCGATATTCGGATTCGCGCGGGTGAGACCGATCTGAATGTGACCGAAGTCAACGTGCGGCTGCGCGATAATCCGCCGCTCAACACGCCGTTATCGTATGATCCCACCGCCAGTTATCAGGATGTGGACGCACTGCCGATGCAGTTCAGCAGCATCGCGCCAGATGGATTCGCCTTACAAGGCGGTACCGTTGTCGTCACCGCGCTGAGCGACAGCGCGATCAGTTTGAATATGACATTCACTCGTTTTGTTGCCGATGGCGTCGCGGAAACACTGTTTATCGATGCGCCGAATGTCCCGTTCCAGGCGTGCAGCGCGTCGTAAATCGCACGTCCGTTGTAGGGGCGGGTCCGAGAAGGTTAATAACTCACCTTACGCAGTTTTCCCCTCACCCCAACCCCTCTCCCACGCAAACGGGGAGAGGGGAGAAAAGCTAAATACCGCCCCCAACCCCATCATTAATCATTGTCATGCACGCCGACGCTGATCCCCGAACACGCGCCCGCGCCTTGCCAAACACTGGCATTGTTACTGCTATCCGTGCTGTGAAAAATCGTCGTAAACAGCGGATCGATCTCATCAAGCGCGTCGTTGACCGCCGTAACGGTGAAGCTTCTGCCCGTATTCCAATTTGAGTTGTTGAACTGGCGGCTCACAGGGCTGACCGTGATCTGCGCTGCATCGAAGCCAAACGGGAACACAGTTACAGTTTCGCCAGCAGCAGGCGGCGCGCTCAGGCGCACATTGTATCCCTCGCTTGCGCCGCTTTCGGTAACGCCAAAACCGAGATTTGTCCGGCTGACCTGCACACACACGGCAGGTGGCGCGGTCGTTGCCGTTGCGCTTGGCGTGATGTTCGGGTCAGTCGTTGCCGTTGCGCTTGGCGTGATGTTCGGGTCAGTCGTTGCCGTTGCGCTTGGCGTGATGTTCGGGTCGGTCGTCTCCGTTGCGCTTGGCGTGATGTTCGGGTCGGTCGTTGCCGTTTCGGTGGGTGTTAAATCGCTCGCGAGTGTCGCGGTCGCCGTTGGTGTCTCAAGGGTGGGCGACGCCGATCCTGTCACCGTCGGACTCGGCGTCGCTGATTCAAAAGGGATAGTGGTCTCGGTCGCCGTCAGCGGGATCGTCGTAGGAGTCGCGGTCGCCACACCAACGGTCGTGTTGGTCGGCGTCGCATTCGGGTCAGTCGTATTGGTCACCGTCGGCGTGATATTCGGATCGAGCGTGTTGGTCGGCGTCGGCAGCGTTCCAGTGCTGGTGGGCGTGGGCGGCGTCGATGTTGCGGTCGCTGTCGGCGGTGTCCCTGTGATCGTCGCAGTCGCGGTTGACGTTGCCGTCGGTGGCGTCCCGGTGATGGTCGGCGTGCTGCTCGGTACTGCGGTGACGACGATGATCACGGCGGTATTGGTCGCCGAGATCGGCGTTTGCTGCACTTCATACGCGCCAATGTCCGGTGCGACGCCGCTTAAGCGTTGATACGGAATGCCATTATCGACACCGCGCGCGTCGAACGGGATCAATTGATTGACGATGCCGTCGCCGTTGCGGTCGAACACGTCGAGCGCGAGCAAGCTCGCGCTGCCGCCATCGATGGCGGGGCTGCCCGGCAAAAGCGCGTGTGTCAGCACATCGCCGCCGTTGTTCGCCAGCCCACCGATGTTGGCGGCGACATTTTGACTATCCCCTGCTGCTGTTAAGCCTGTGCACGAAAGGTCACTGCTCAGGTTCGATCCGCCACTGGTGATCGTCGTGCCGCAGTTGCCACCCGGCAGGTTTTCTACCAGCAGCGCGTTAAACAGGCTGATGATCAACGACTGCCCCGTACCCGGCGCACCCACCCCCGCGCCTGATGCGGCGGTATTACGGGCGATGGTCGTGTTTCGCAGTGTAACCGTGCTGGTAAATTGTCCGTTGACATACACACCACCGCCGATCTGGTCAGCGCTGTTGCTGCTGATCGTGCTGTTGGCAAGCGTGCTTTCGCCGCGCACTGTGATCGCGCCGCCTGTATCGGCACTGCTGCCGCTCACCGTGCTGTCATACAGTGTGAGCGCCGTCGCGTTGATCGAGCCGCCGGAGGATGCCCAGTTGCCATAAAACGTGCTGGCGATGATCACGGTTGTGCCGTCGGCATACACACCGCCGCCGTTCGCCGCGTTATTCCCGTTGATAACACTGCTGCGGATATCGAGTTCGCCAGTGCTGTAAATCGCGCCGCCCGATGCCGACGCCGTATTCGACGTAAATTCTATGTTGGCGACGAACAGGCGTCCGGCGCTGTTGATCGCACCGCCGTTGGTGGCTGCGCCGTTCGAGAGCGTGACACCTTGCAGCAGCAGTTGACCGGATGTGTGCGAGATCAAGCCGAACAAGTCAGCACCGGCTCTGCGACGGATCGTGAGCACTTGCGCCCCCGGTGCAGTGATGATCACATCCTGCGTGATGGCGGGCAGCGTGCTACCCAACTGGATAACGCCGACCACAGAAAAACTGATCGCGTCCACATCGGGCAGCCGCTCGGCGTTCTGGATCGCCGCGCGCAGCGAACACTGTAAATCGGGCACGTTCAGGTCAATATCGCATAAGTCATCGTTGATGTTCGCATCGGCAGCATCGCTGACCGTGTTCACGGTGATGACCGCCGCCTGCACGGGCAGCAGTGTGAACAGACCGACGCCGATCAACAACAGCGTGAGCAAATAACGAGTCCAACGTCTCATCAGCAAGTCCCTTCATTGGGTGGCATTATAAATCGAGATGAAAGCCAAGTATTTAACTTGCACTTTTAACGATCTTTTGCATCATACGCCCAAATGACGAACGCCGACACCACCGAGTTGCCTGTGGTGGTTGTCGATTCAAACGTTCAAATTGACAACCTGAACGAGAACGGCGGGTTGGTTTCAAACCTGTTAGAAAATTCGTACCAAACCTCACCCTGAAGCATGACGAGGGTGAGGTCAAACGCAGCGATCCACTACGCGACGACGGGCGTATGCACAACCGCGATTTGTTCGCTCAGCGCCCACAGACGTTTCGCGTCCGCATCGTCGTATGCCGCCGTGGATGGACGCGCCAGGCGACGATTGTCGTAATACCCGCCGCTTGCCCCGTTCACATCCGGCGATGACGCCAGATAGATCGGCGTTTCAGCTCCCTTGTCAGGCGTAATCATGAGTCCTGTCAGGCGCATGATCGGCGACATAATCTGCATTGATAGTGACGCGATGCTGGTCTTGCCTTTGAAAAATTGGCTGTTCACCACGCCAGGATGCAGCGCGTTCACCGTCACTTGATCCGAGCCAATACCGCGTAACGCCAGCTTGCGGACGAGTTCCATCGTGAACAACAGATTCATCAGCTTCGTACGTCCGTAATGCAGAAAGCCCTGATAGCCATGTTCAGCTTGCAGATCGTTCCAGTTCAACCCCGAAAAACGGTGCGCCTCGCTGCTGACATTGATGATACGGGCGGGCGCAGATGCGATCAGCGTATCGAGCAGCGCGGTTGTCAGTACAAAATAATTCATGTGGTTGAGCGCAAACGTCATCTCCAAGCCTTCGCTCGTCACCTGACGAGTGGTGATCAAGGCACCCGCATTGTTGATCAACACATCGATGCGTGGATGCGCCGCTTTCAGCCGCTCGGCGAGCGCGGCAACCTGTGCAATCTCGGATAAATCGGCGATCTCGCCCGTCACGCGGTCATGTCCCGCGTGCGCTTTGATCTCGCTCACACTGGCAGCGAGTTTTTGCGGGTTGCGCCCGACCAAGACCACGGTCGCGCCCATACGCGCCAGTTCGCGCGCGGTGACTTTACCAATACCGTCCGTCGCCCCTGTGACGACGACGGTTTTCCCATTCATAGCGCTCATGTTCGATGTAGTCCTGATCTTTCATAACGATAACTGCTTGCTATAGTACGTGCGGCATGTGAGGCAGGGATGAACCCCATACAAGACGTTCATCATTTTGTCGAGGCGAATCAGCACGTCGGACGGTCTGTAATGGCGATAGTTTGCAGCGCAAGAATCGGATAGCGTGGATAGGTGCTTACGCGTACTTGTGGAAAGCGAGACGACCCGTATGAACGCAGTGAATGCCACTACGCCCAGCCTTCCGAAAACCGATTACCACGCCGCATTGGTGGGGCAAGTTGCCCGCTACATCCAGGATAATCCCGAAAAACCGACCTCTCTACTTGTCCCTTGCCACCGTGTCATTCAGGATGGCAGCGATCCGGTCGATTATCGTTGGGGCAGCGACCGTAAAGTCGCGCTGCCCGACCAGGAACACATTGTCAGCGAAGGACACCAGGACTAAAAATATGATCCGCGATGCGTTGTTGTTATTAACTCACCTTACGCAGATTGCCCTCATCCTAAATCCTTCTCCCTCAGGGAGAAGGATTTCCCCTACCGCGACGGTTTTTCACCCCTCGCCCTGAGGGTTAGAGGGGCAGGGGGTGAGGGCTGAAAACGAGAGTCATGCGTAAGGTGAGTTACTCAATTTCAACGCTACTGGCTTAGTCACAGGATAGGCATTTTGGACTGTCTTATCGCCTCGTCGGCTTATCGTCTACAACTCCCCCTCTACACTCAAAATCTCGAACATTTCAAACCAATTCCCGGCACGCTGACGCAAAAGCCCTACTAGAAGCATTTCGCGTTAT
>Ga0163154_10001093_pt1 | contig 42243 bp, 35 predicted proteins | sample OliLakLV19MP9P1_FD_148649 | JGI IMG/M metagenome (GOLD analysis project Ga0163154, IMG submission 148649) | Freshwater microbial mat bacterial communities from Lake Vanda, McMurdo Dry Valleys, Antarctica - Oligotrophic Lake LV.19.MP9.P1 | ecosystem: Environmental > Aquatic > Freshwater > Lake >... | reverse complement strand
CACTTCGTGCTGTGAAGTAGCTGAACAACCATCAGCATCAACCACCATCAGAATATAAATTCCGGGACAAACGCCAATTTGATTCTGTGTTGTCGCGCCATTGTTCCATGAATAATTGTAAGGAATTTTTCCGCCAGTCACGTTACCATAAACTTGACCGTTGCAGGGAAGCTGGCAGTTGGTGTTATCACCGCCATAGCCAACAACTACTGAAAGATTGGTTGAATCACACGGAACAGCGACAGCCGACACTGAAAAATTCAAAAAGAAAAAAGTGAATAGCAGAAGCGCAGTTCTGCAAACGGATAATTGGTACATAGGGTTAGGGTTTAGGGTTATGTACAGATTAATGCTTGGAGATATACGAACGAGTGGACGGAATGTTTCAGGTAGGAGACACCTGTCTGACAATCAAAAAAAAATTGAACAACATTTTTATTTCAACTTATTACAAGTTGAACTATATTCATCCTTCTAATTTGCACAAAAGAAAATGTCAAAATTTTTAAAAATACTGGGAGTAATAATCGTGCTGCTGGTTATAGGAGCAACGGCAACGTGGTATTATCTCCCTGCGATCATAGTGAAAGGAATTACAAATGAGCATTGCGTGATACAAGTGATTCCCGCCAAAACAAAAGCAAATATCAATAAGAAGGTGAATGAACTGCCCGCTGCTTTAAAATCATTGGAGGCTGAGGGGATTTATATTTCGATTGATGACATCATCAGAGAAATTGATGAGTCGGAGGTAGAGGAGATTACGCACATCATCGGCATCTTGGAAAATAAAGAGTTGAAAAGCACTGATCAGGTAATCAGTATTGTTTTAGCGAACATGGATTTCTGAAAACTGGAGAATGAAAAAGTAGTTGCAATCGCAAGGCAAAAAATGAAAATGAGCGATGTAAAAAAAGACGGAAGCATATTTTCGCTGCTAGGACGCACAAAGGACACTAACCCAAATAGCTTCATTTCGCCTCTTTCTTTTTCTCCCTCTCTTCCTTCCGCTTTGGCAGCACGCTGCGGAACGAATGCCTGTACGTTAACCCCACGCCCGTCCTGTAAACATTCGATTGGTTCACCATGTCGTAGTTGCCGGTGCGGAAAACCTTCACGCGGTATTTCCCGTTATCGGTGAGCTTATATTCAATTGCAAAATCACCGGTGATGTTGGAGACATCGCCCGACTGACCGCTGGCGGAATTATCGAGGTTCACGTTGCCGCCAACGGAAACTTCGAGGCGATCGTTTAAAAATTTTTGGGAGATGTCGAATCCCATCTCGGTAACGTTTTCGGTGCTGGTGGTTGTTCCTGTGCTAAATTCATCTTGAAAATAAGTTAAATCAATGTTGACTTCCAGTCCATCTTTTAAAGCAGATAATCTGCTGAGCTGGTTGGAAATCATCCCGCTCACGCTTTGCAGCGCGACATTGGCGCTTGCGATTCCCCAATCGGTGCCGCCTGTGCTGTAGTCAGCCATGAAACTTTTAAAAACGAGCAGCGCCACGACTTGCTTGCTGAGTTCCGCCTGGTCTTGCCGCAGTTGCATCAACTTGCGCTCAACTGCGCTGCTGGTAATGTTGCCCATGTTTTCCAGCAACCGGATGTCGTAAGTCAACTCCGGGTTTGCAATTTCACCTCTTATTTTTAGAATCACATCTACCGGAACTCTTTTTTTAGCAGCCGAAATTTCAGAAGCGCTCATCGAAGCCGACTCTGCGGATATCAGCTCGTAGGTGGAGGCTTTTGCCGTGTAGGTGGTGTTGATGTCGAGCAGCGCGTCCATGATGTCACCGGCAAAATCAATGCGGCTTCCTTTAGTGATTTCAAACTTCAGCTTGAGGAAGCGCTGGTAGCTGAAGGAGTACTCGCCTGATTCAACAATGTAGGAACCGTTCACCTGAGGGATGCCGGCTGGCGGAATATATACACTGAGGTTTGCAGCGCCTTTGCAGACAAGTTTATCGCCTGCAAACGGGTCAATGATGATTTGCAGTTCGGCATCGGGCGTGAGTTCAAACGCAAGACGAAGATCAATGCCGGTGACTCTCGCCTTGTATTGAAGCTGCGCGGCAATGACCGAATCCTCATCGGCAACATCGAAAGGCGGACTTTGGAAAAGCACGAAATCTTCCTGCTTGATGCTTTCTTTTTGTGTCAGCGGTTGAACAGACACGCTCGTACCCGGCTTCGTGGATACCTTCGCTTCCACGACAGGCGACTCAGGCGTACCCGTGAGATGCGCGTTGACACCGAGCAAAATCTTTCCATAGAAAAAATCGTTATTCCTCGGTGTATTCATGAAAAGGAACTCATCTGAATTGACCTTCATGTCGAAATTGATATTGGTGAAATAATCATGTGACATAAATCCGTCAAGCGTCACTTTCCTGTTTTGCTCATCAAACGCTTCCATGCGGTGCACGGTGATACGGTCAGCGCTGACATCAATGCGGCTGTCCGCAAATGTGTAGCGCGCATTGGGATAAACGGCAAACGTGGAAATGCCGCGCAGGCTGATGTTTCCATTGAGTGATGGTTTTGCAAATGCGCCTTCTGCCGTAAGTTGTGCCGTGAAGTAGCCTTTGCTGTCTTTAAAATAATCTTTGAGAAACGGGTCAGCCGCGCTCAGGTTCAGGCGCTTCATATTGATATCGAGATTCATTGTACCGCTTTGGGGAAATACTTTTCCTGTTACAGCTAAATCATTTTCATCTCCAGTCAGTTCCATCTTCACATTAATATTATCACCTTGCTGAAATGCATTCAGGCGGAGGTCGCCAACTGGATTTTGATTGAATGCGATGTCGTTTACGCTCATGTCAGCAGTGAATGAGGGCTTGCTGAAAATATCGTTTAGCGTCAAAGAACCGTTGATGTTGCCATCGAGCGCGAGATTGTAGAATCCCGCAAAATCAGATAGTTCACGAAGGTCGAATTCATTGAAGGCAATGTTGATTATATCGCTGGTGTTCTGCGGGCTGGAGATTGAAATCTTCTGGTTGCGCTCTGAAATGTCAAGATGATGCACATGAAGAAATCCTGCGCGGTAATCAATAAAATTGTCAGTGCTCACCGTCCATTTTTCGTCATTGATGATTAATCCGTCTTTCAAATTCACTCTCAATCTATTTTCCGGCATACCGGAAATACTTGCCGCCATGCCAAGCCGCCTGATGCTGTCGCTATCAATTGTCATGTCGAGGTTAAGAATGTTGTTTGATGCGCTTGCATACAATGAAGCAAGCGGAACTTTCATTTGACCGTTGTAATCAGCGTTAACCATTGTTACGGAGAAATTCAGGGTATCCTTATTTCCTGATGAAAGGATGGAGATGGTTTCAATTGCAATGCTGTCATAAATAACACCCGGCACTTCAGCCTTCAAGTGAAATAATTTTGCTCTATTGTCGAATCGCGCAGTGACAGAAGCAGTATCCCATTCTGAAATCTGTGGAAGGAAAACGCGCACAGCATCGAGTGGCTTGCTGACAGTTACCACCAAGTTGAAATTTTGGTCGGGAATTGTTTTGGCATTCATGGATGCTTGCCCAATCGGAAAATAATTGTTCAGGTAGTTGGTAAACAAAGCGGGCAGAGTTGCGCTATTGAAATCACCGGTGAGTGTCGCATTGATAATATCCGATTCCACCTTGATGGTTTTTGTAGCGCCTTCTGTGGAGGCTGATGCAACAAGAGAATCCAATGAACAGCGCAGGGAATCGTTTCCAAAACGAATATTGGTGATAGCTGCGCGTCCGTTGAAATTGTCATTCGAACTTGCGTTGAAATTTCCGGTGAGTTCAGCGCGGATGAAAAGATTGTAGTCGGTGAAATGAAGCGGCTGGAGATTTAGCGTGTCGAGTGTTGCTTCAAAGCGAAAATCAGGGATAGAATCGTTCAAATCAATAAAGCCTGCAAAATCGAATTTTACATTTTCATCGTTGATGCCCGCATTGCCTGTTAATTTTTTCTTATTGATGTTGCCATCAACAACGATGTTTTGATAAGCGTACTTGTTATAGGTTGCCTCTTTTATTTCGGCTTTCAAATCAGCCTGCAATGCTTCTAATGATAACCCCTTCCCTTTGATGTTCGCCTGCAAGGAGATGTTACCAATTGTAGTGTCGGCAAGCACATGTCCCAATTGAAAATTTTCAAGACCAACTTTTCCTTCGTAAGATGCATTCGTGTAATCATCATTAAACTGCACATGAAGGTTTGGAGAAATGTTTCCTGCCTGTGTAAAAATTGTTCCGTCAAAATTCATGTCGCGGATTGTTCCGTTGTATTTACCCTTCAGATTTGTTTTCCCAAGCCGCGTGACTTCATCCGGCAATTCGGTTTTCATGAGTGAAGAAATGAATGAAGGCGTGACAGAGAAATCTTCAATGTTCAAGGTAAAAACAGCTTTATCAATATCGGGCAATCCGGCAGCATGAAAATCTAAACGGAGCATTGCATCCTTGTTCAGCGAGCAGATAAAGTTTTTTGCGGAAAGATTTCCGACTGTGCCGCCAATCGCGCCATCCATGTAAATTGAATCAACCGCATTGAGATTCACGCTTTGGAGTTCGCCCAACTGCGGAACGAACAACATTAAATCCGCAGGTATGATGTGACTCTTACTCAGTGAAATTTCTATACCCACATCATCTGAAAGTTCCGCGAGCGCGTTTAAATCTTGAAATTTCAAGACAGCAGAATTTGCAATCGTAATTCGACTATCATTTAATTCGGCATTCAGTTTATCTAATCTGATAGAAGTTTCATCAATCAGAAAACTTCCGTGGAGTTCTTTGAGGTCAACACCGCTTTTCTCTTTCATGGAGATGTTGCCGATGTCGGCTTTCAGCACATGCCCCACATACGAGGCATCGCTGATTTGAATATTGACATTGGTTGCCGCAAGATGTAAATAATCAATGCCGTTGGGCTGCGGCTTTTTATCATTATCATCAAGTGAAATAACATTATTTGCAAAATCAATTTCATGGGCTTTAATCGTCCAGCCGATGTCAGGCATAATATAGAGCAGTCTTGCCGGGGAAGTATCAACCTCTTTTATTAAGAGTGTGTCGCGTTGGGGCAGCACGATTGCAACAGCAGAGTTTTTCAGGCGGACATGCTCATAGTCCATCACCCGTTTTGTAATATCAAATTCATCTGTCTCCGCGGAAAACTCACCGATTGCGCCTTTTATCTCAACACTTGATAAATGAATATGTGTGCGCACATGCTTCAACTCTGCCGATTGAATGGAAAAAATCCAGGAACTTGGAGTGGTGTCTTTTGGAGTTGGTTGATCGCTTGCAAATGCATCAATCAGATATTGAAAATTGAATTTGCCGTCCTGCTTATCCTGAATCACATTCACCACGGCATCTTCCAGGAGTACATTATCAATAGAGATTTTTTGCCGAAGCAAACCAAACAAGCTGATGTTTACTTTCAGGTTGCCTGCATAAAGCACGGTATCGCTTTGAAGGTCTTCGAGGTAAATCTCTTTGAGGCTCAGGTTGTCAGGTAAACGAATCGCCACTTTCCCGATTGAAATGCGCGCGCCTGTTTTTTCAGCAAGAAACGAAGTGGCTTTCTTCGCAATAAAAGTTTGCACCGGAGGCAAGGCAAGCAAAACCGTAATCAACAGCAACAGCACAAAAAGTGCAATAGCCGTGTATTTAATAAGCCGTTTTATTTTTTTCAAAGCGAAGTATAATGCGAAGGGAAAGTTACAAAGTTCGTGGTTGGATTGAGAATGGATACTCCTGTAAACACGCGCTGTGGCATGTAATAGAGACTTTCCTCATTTTTATCAGCATCCTAAAACGGATACCCGATTGCGATATTCCAAATCACGTTTTCCCTGCGCCAGTCCTTGTTGCTGAAATAGAGTTTGTCAAAAGTCCAGCGGTCGCCTTCGGGGAGGCTGGGTTTGCGCAGCGGCATGGACACATCGGTGCGAATCACAAGGAAGTCAAAGTCGAGCCGCACGCCCACGCCTGAGCCGATGGCGATTTCTTTGTAAAAGCGACTCGCTTCAAACTCACCGCCCGGGCGTTGCGGGTCCTCGTTGAGGAGCCAGATGTTTCCCGCATCTGCGAAAAGCGCGCCCTTAAAGAATTTCACGATGGTGAAGCGGTATTCGAGATTCATTTCCAGCTTGATGTCGCCCGTTTGGTCGGGGAAATAGTCAAGCTGGGCTGCGTAAGGATTAGAATAGCTGCCCGGACCGAGCGCTCGCAAACGCCATGCGCGCACACTTGTGGAGCCGCCAATAAAAAATTGCTTCATGTACGGTATAACCTCGGAATTACCCATCGGAACAGCGATGCCCGCGATGATACGCGCAGCAAGCGATTGCTTTCGCGTGAGTTTTAAAAAATAGCGCGCATCACCATCCACTTTAATGTAACTGGCATAAGGGCGACTATAAATCGTGTAGGGTTTTTCTTCATCAGGCTTCGTTTTTGAATTTACAAAGTAGAGGAAGTTACCTGCGTTCTCAATGTTTGGGCGCAAGTAGCCATAACTTCTGTCAGTTCCCTTCTGCGAGCCGGTGTAAACTAAACTGTAAGCATTGCCAACGATGAGCACATCTTCAAAGCTTGACTTCAACACAGGATTTTCAGCAAGGATGTCTTCAAAGTCGGATGTAATGCTGAACATACGGATATTATTGACGGAGAAGGGCGTGAAGATGTGGCGTACTTTTTCGTTTTTGCGCCAGTCATAGCCGAAATCGGTGATAATAGAGTTGATTGTATAGTATTCAATGCGTCTCTGATAAGTTTCGGTGATGCCAAGATTTGTTCGCGGCACATAAGGCAGGTCAAACTTGTAATTTTTTTTGAAGAGCAGCATGAAGCGCGGGAATCCCAACTCGGCACGCGCAGTCACTTCCATCGTGTTGATGAGCGTGCTGCCGCTGTTGATTTGTAATTCAAGATTTGCTGAAGCGCTGATGTTCAGCATCTCGCCTCCTTTGAAAAGGTTATGGTGCATATAACCAACGCTTGCGCCCACTCCGAGAAAATTTCCGGTAGCGGTATTTAAGTTGACCTCGCCTGTAATATCCTGTGTGTTGGCGGGCGTGAGTTGCATGATGACATCAAGCGAATCTCCCTTTTTCTCATAGCGGATATTTACATACTTGAAGATGCCCATGTCGAGAAACCGATTTACGGTATTGGCGTGGTTGCGCTGCGAAAACGTCTCTCCCTGCCTGAGCCTGATGTTTGTCAGCAAGGCTCTCTGTTTCAAAAAGACCTCGGGCTGAATGATGGTGTATCCTTCCCCGCTCAACGTATCATAGCGCGCGCGCGTCACAGTATCGTCAATCGAGTAGGTAGGATAGATGGTGACATGACTGATAAAATATTTGATGTGCTGCGTTGAATCTGAAGGTTCTTTCAAGCGGAAGTAAATGTCGAGCTTGCGATTGCCAATTGTGGAATCCACATAGTAATAAATGTATTCGCGGTTGAAATCATAATAGCCTTCGCTTCGCACGAGCGTTGCAAATGTTTCGCGTTGCGCTTTCAGCATGTCCATGCTGTAAGCGTCTCCCGTACGAATCAGCAGTTTGCGCTTGTTGTCTTTAATAATGCGGCTCACTTCGTCATCACCTGCGGGAAGCAGAATATTCCTCACAAAATATTGTCCGTTAACAGTGACAGAATAAATTACCTGCGCGTTTTTCTTGCGCATCACGGTATCCATCTTTACGCGCGCGCGGAAGTAGCCGTTGTCTTCCAGGTATTTTTCCATCGTGAGCGCAGCGCGTTCGCACTCATCTGCATAAAAATAGGAGGGCGCTTCGCCTCTTTTATATTTCAGCCAGTGTCTTAATCCCTTTTCTTTTTTCGGTTCCTTCACATGGGTGTAAAGCCACAACTTGGTGCGAAACAGTCCAAGAAATTTTGAATTGAGCTTAGGCGCAGCTTTGCTTGAAAGCGCATCTTTCACTTTTGATTTCTTGTTTACCATTTCCGGATTCATCAAACGTACCTGCACCTTTTCGACAAAGACTTCACCGGGCGGAAGTCGCTTGGTTCCCGCGCAGCCGGTGAGGAGAATTGAGGAAATAAAAAATAGCAGCAGGCGGTGCATGAAGAATTCAGGATGTGGGGCAAATATACTTCCGCTTTGCAGTTCACCGGTGGCTTCGCTCCCTCAGAATGACGTACACCCCCACACCACCTTCCCTGCTACTAAGCCCGTGGCGCCAATCATGGAGGTGATAATATCGAGCAGTTGAATTTGCGGTTGGCGCATTAAACCGTAACTCAGCAACGCGCCTTGCATCGAAGCGGAAACCCAACTGTTCACGTGCATGTAATTAATGGCATTGTCGGCATTCAAATAATTAGCCCATGCACCCGGTGTGACGATTTGCTCCTGCCAGTATGCGCTGTCGCTCTTGCCAATCATAGCCGCAATCAATAGAGGCGTTTGTTCTTCATACGTGAGCCTGCCCGCAACAATCTCATCTTCTATTCCAGTCAAAAATTCCCCAATCGCTTCCGCAGGAATAGTTTGAATTCCATGCAGCATTTGGCTAATTTATAAAACTCCACATTAATTAGGTTTAACTTTTTTTTACTTGAAAGAAACTGTTTCCTTTCTTTATTTTTGCCACGCTTTTTCTTTCACACATGAATATTCGCGTAGAAGGCTTATCAAAAACTTACGGACCGCAACGGGCGGTTGACAACATCAGCTTTGAAGTGAAGCCGGGTGAGATTCTTGGTTTCCTCGGACCCAACGGTGCGGGAAAAACCACCACCATGAAAATCATCTCCTGCTTCATGGCGCCCACCACCGGCAATGCTTATATCGGCAACCTCAATGTGATGGAACATGCCGAGCAGGTGAAAAAGAAAATCGGCTACCTGCCGGAAAGCAACCCGCTCTATACCGATATGCACGTGATTGAATATCTTGAATTCATGGCGGGTGTGCAGGGCGTGGCAAAAGAAAAAATGCGCGACCGTGTGATTGAAATGGTGCGCAAGTGTGGACTGGATGCGGAGAAGCACAAAAAAATCATAGAGTTGTCAAAAGGTTACAAGCAGCGCGTGGGCTTGGCACAGGCGATGATTCATGACCCGGAAGTGCTCATTCTCGATGAGCCGACAACAGGACTTGACCCCAACCAAATCGTTGAAATCCGCAAGCTCATTAAAGATTTAGGACGAGAAAAAACAGTGATTCTCAGCACGCACATTTTGCCGGAAGTAGAAGCAACATGTGATAGAATTTTAATTATCAGCAAAGGAAAAATCGTAGCAGATGGAACGCCCAACACGCTACGCAAACAGGCGCAAGGACAGGAAGTGCTGAAGGTAACGATTGAGAATGGAGATGCAAACAGCATCATCAAAGGAGTGCAGGCATTAGATTCAGTAGCGATGGTGGATGCGATAGCAAACAGACAATCTTCATTCACCATTCAAAGCAAGCCGAATGCAAGTTCGCGCAGAGCGGTGTTTGAACTGTGCGTGAAAAACCAATGGATGTTGACAGAGATGACTCCGCTGGAAACGAAGCTCGAAGATATTTTCAGAGAACTTACGATGAACTAAGTAATGACCAAGATTCAAATTCCAAATAACAACTGCTCCGCGACTATGATGTCTCCCTTGCGCGAAAGCATTTGTGCTCAGGCGAAGGGGGGTGCGCTGGCAATGAGCGCAGACAGGGGAATGATGATTCGTTTGAAAATTGAATTTTGGTTATTCGTAAATAGATAGAAGTAAAGCAAATGAAAGCAATTTGGATTATTGCGAAAAGAGAACTGGTTTCATTTTTTGATTCGCTCGTAGCGTATGTGCTGCTCGTGGTGTTCCTTGGCATGAGCGGCTTCTTCACCTGGATTTACGGCAGTGACGTGTTTCTGCGCGGGCAAGTTACTTTAGAACCGTTCTTCGGTGTTGCTTACTGGACGCTGTTCTTCTTCATTCCCGCGCTCACCATGAAAATGCTTGCAGAAGAAAACAGAACCGGCACCATTGAATTACTCCAGACAAAATCAGTGAGCGATTGGCAAATTGTTTTTGGAAAATCACTCGCGTGTTTGCTCTTGATATTAATTGCCTTGGTCTTCACCCTACCCTATTATATCACGCTTACCCAGCTTGGCGATGTTGACCACGGAGCAATCTGGTGCGGCTACCTTGGATTGATATTAATGAGCAGCGTTTATATCAGCATCGGCATGTTTGCCAGCAGCATCACCAATAATCAAATCGTAGCGTTTCTTGTTGCATTGCTGGTTGGCGTTTTCTTCCTCATCATCTTCGATGTGCTCTCTTCCGGCTCTCCGGGAATTGTTTCTGACGTGTTGCATTACTTCAGCATGACCACGCACTTCGATTCGATTTCACGCGGGGTGATTGACTCAAAAGATATTTTGTATTTCCTCATCCTGTCATTTGTCGGATTGGTGTTAGCGGAAAATGTATTGGCAAAAAGAAACATTGTAGGCTGATTATGAAACGGAGCGCTGTACAAACAAGATTGTTGTTAGTGATTGGCATCGCCATCATAGTGGGGTTTCTCTCCACGCGCTTTTCCTTCCGTCTTGATTTCACGGGCGACAAACGCTATACGCTGAGTGACGCGACTCTCAACATCTTAGAAAATCTCAACGAGCCTGTCACAGTCACTGCATATTTCAGCGAGAAACTGCCACCTAATGTTGCAGAAACGAAAAGCGACTTTAAAGATTTGCTGGTGGAATATGCAAACCGCTCAAAGGGTAATGTGGTATATGAATTTATAGACCCCGCAGCAAAACCCGAAACTGAACAGGAAGTTTTGCAGAAAGGCATTCAGCCCGTGATGATTAATGTGCGTGAGAAAGATGAAGTAAAACAACAGAAAGCGTTTCTCGGTGCACTATTGAAAATGGGCGACCAGAGCGATGTGCTACCGTTTGTGCAACCCGGAGCAGCAATGGAATATGCGCTTTCATCGAGCATTAAAAAGTTATCGGTGAAAGACAAGCCGAAAATTGCTTTCCTTGACGGGCAGGGCGAACCCTCCTTAACTGCAATGCAGCAAGTGCGCAGCGTATTGTCGGTATTGTATGATGTTTCAAATTATACCATCAACGACACTGCTCCTATTCCAAATACTTACAAAACACTCGCAGTTGTTGCTCCGAAAGATTCATTCACTGCAATGCAATTACAGCGTTTGGATGAGTTCATGGCGAATGGCGGCAATGTGCTTGTCGCAATAAACCGCGTGAATGGCGATTTCAACACGAGCATGGGAAGTCCGGTAACAACAGGGTTGGAAACGTGGCTGAATCAAAAAGGAATTTCAGTAGAAGATAAATTTGTGATGGATGCACAGTGCGGCACAGTAACCGTGCAACAGCGTCAAGGATTTTTCACGATCCAAACTCCGGTGCAATTCCCTTATCTGCCTTTAGTTTCAGACTTCGCAGATCACCCGATTTCAAAAGGATTAGAAAGAGTGCTGCTTCCCTTTGCAAGTCCGATTACTTACTCATTTCCTGACACATCAATCAAAACAATTGTGCTTGCGAAAACTTCGCAACGCTCCAACACTTCTGCTTCCAGTACCTATTTTGATGTGATGAAACAATACACAGAGAATGATTTCACGCTTTCATCTTTACCGGTAGCGATAGCAGTGGAAGGAAAACTAAGCGGAAGCAGAGTTGGGAAAATGGTCGTGTTTGGCGATGGCGATTTCGCAGTGAATGGCGAAGGGCAAGGCGCGCAACAGTTGCAGCCCGACAACGTGAGCTTCATGGTGAACGCGATTGACTGGCTTTCTGATGACACAGGCTTAAATGAACTGCGCACTAAAGGTGTTTCTTCGCGCCCAATCAAAGAGCAGTTGGAAGACAGCAAGAAAACCATGATTAAGTATTCCAACTTTCTGATACCAATTCTGCTCGTGATTGGCTATGGCGTATTGCGGATGCAGATGCGCAGAAGGAAAAGAATGAAATGGATGGAGGAGCGCTATGTCTAAGTTTTCCAACAAATCATTGTTGCTGCTTTTGGTTGCGCTGGGTGCTATCCTTGGCGCAATTAAATATTTCGATTCGCAAAAAGGCGAGCGCAATTTCAGAAATGAATTGGTGGAGATTGACTCCGCGAAAGTTTCCACGATTTTGATTTATCCCAAATCGAAAAAAGGCGAAGAAGTAAAACTCTTTAAAGAAGGCAGCGGGTGGAAAGTAAAAATCACCGACAGCAAATCACAGCAAGTGGACAGCGCAAGAATCACCGGATTATTTGAAGCGATTGCCGGATTAAAACCCACACGCCTTGCAGCGCGCGGCTCTGATAAGTGGAAAGAATTTGAAGTGGATACTTCAGGCTCGCGCTTAGTAGTGAAAGAAGGCGACAAAACAACGCTTGACATCCTCATCGGCAAATTCAATTTCTCAGGCGGCAGAGAAGTAGAAACGCTTGTGCGCTTGTCGGGTGAAGATGAAACCTACGCGGTCAATGGATTTTTAGACGGCACGTTCAATACAGGGATTGATTCCTATCGCAACAAAACAATCGTGAAGGGCAACAAAGATAATTTCACAAAACTCACGTTTGCCCTTTCGGATACAATGCGCTACTCTTTGGAAAAGCGCGACTCCGTTTGGTTTGTTGACGGAGCGACATCTGCAAACACAACAGAATTAGAAAACTATCTGAGCACAATTTCTGCTTTAAATGCCACTTCCTTTATTGATGATGTGGACGCTTCGGGGTTAAGCACACCTTCGCACACGCTTCAAATTGACGATACACAGGGAAACAAAATCAACGTGGAAGGCTTCATTCAGAACAACAGAAAAATTATCCGCTCCTCACAAAATGCCGACAACCTGCTGAATGGCGAGGGTGTGTGGGAGAAAGTATTTGCGGATAAGTTCACCTTCCTTCCAGCAGATACGCTGACGTTTACGAAGTAATCTTTTCCTGCCAAAAATCACTTTCCAGAGTGATGAAAGTCACCGTTTTTCGAGCGGCTTCTCCCCTACTTTGCCTTATCAAAAAAGAAAGCGGTATGAAAAACTTACTTCAATACAATCTGAGTTTTGTTGACATTTCAATCCGTTATGCGATTATCATCGCGCTTGGAATTCTATTTGGGGTAACCCAGTTTTATCCATTAATCGTTTTGGCTGTGCTTGTTTTTATTTCCGCAGTAACCGGAATGTGTCCCATTTATAGTTTGCTGGGCATTAATCACGCAAGCGAAACGGGAAATCCAAAGTGAGGCTTCTTTAGAGAGCAAGTTTTAAGTAACAACTCCAAATTCCCTATTATTGCAGGGATGGATTTAAAGCCACGCCCCAATCATTTCCAATACCTGCAAGCCCTTGCACGGATGACTCCTGAAGAGCGGTTGCTGAAGGCGTGTGAGCTATCTGCTTTGGGGACGGAATTATTTCTTACCGGCTTACGAAACAGATTCCCGGAAAAAAGCGAGCAGGAAATCAGGAAAATTTATCTTGACAGAATTACCAAATGCTACGACCGGAATTATTAATTCAGATAGTTTCATTTCTCAGGAAGCAGCAAATTGAATACATGATTACCGGCTCAGTTGTTTCCAGTTTGCAGGGTGAGCCGCGCTTAACGCATGATATAGACATCGTTGTTCAAATTGATGCAACAGCCATTCCTGCTTTAGCAAAATCATTTCCTTCACCGCGTTATTATTTTTCGGAAGCATCCATTTTGGATGCATTGAAAAATAAAACCATGTTCAATCTGATTGATTCCTTAGAAAGCGACAAGATTAACTTTTGGCTGCTCACTGAGGACGAGTTTGACCAAACGCGCTTTTCAAGGAAAATTGCGAACAGCGTTTTCGGAATTGAACTGAACGTATCAACACCGGAAGATACTATTCTTGCAAAACTGCGCTTGTCTAAAATGGCAGGAGGCAGCGAGCAACAATTTACGGACGCGCTTAGAGTGTATGAATTGCAATTCGGTAAACTTGATTTGAACTACTTAGAAAGTTGGATTCAAAAATTAGAACTTGATGAATTTTGGAAAAGATTGAAAAAAGAAGCGCAACCAATACTTTGAACATTCATGAAGCAGACAGAAAATAATCTTTCCTCTCACCTCATCGAAAAATACCGCGAGTCTATTGCGTTGCGCTATAGTTATGCGCACCTGTCCTCGCAATTCGTGCTTTCTTCCCAATTGACGGAAGATGTTGTAGAAATGCTACGCAATTATTTTTTGGAAAGCCTCTACCCTAACGCGGAAGAAAGACGAAAAGTGGACGATGCGTTTGAAAGTCTCCGCTCGTTTGTCGCGCATCCGGCTAAAACATGGGCGCTCCTGGGAAACATGGCTGGCGCAATCTTCCGGTTTGGAACACAATTTCCGCAAGCCTTGAAAGCGGGAATCGTTTCGCTGGAATCCTACCTTGATGCGAAGCGGTTTGAAAATGATTTGCTCGAAGCCGCCACACATCTGCAATTCACCATGCCGCTCACCAAGGAGCAATTTGAAAAGTGCATTGCTGAAATTCCACGCAAAGAAATTGAAGCATTCACGAATCATATTCTCTCCCTGTTTAAATCTATGGCGAACTCAAAGCTGCTGAAAAAAACGATTGCCATTATGGAAGATGTGCTTGTGAAAATGAAAAAAAATCCGCAGCTCTATACGGAAGAAGATGCGCTGGGAATTGAATTCGGCATCAAACTGCTGAAAAACGGATACGCGCTTTTCAAAGATTTTCCCGAAAGTCTAAAAACAGAAATCATCACCGCGATTCGGGAAAATGAGAAATGGTATTTGGATAAAGTTTACAAGTCAACAGTCATCAGTCGTCAGTCGTCAGACATCTGATTAAGGACATCAAAAAAACCCGGCTCGCCTTGAAGCGTTTGGAGCGTGGCGTTCTTCCGAATTTTCTCCACATCATCAAACCCTAAGTCCGCAGCTTTCTTGAAAGAAGCGATTGCAGCGGATTTATCACCCGCCTTGGTATGATAACAAGCCATCAGGTAATGATAATCGGGATTAGCAGCGTCTGCTTTTCCGTAAATGTCGAGATACTTTTTTGTAAGACTCAAATCCGATACAAGCGCTTTTTCTGAATAAAGAAATCCCATCAGGCTGATAAATTGTAGCAACCGCCTGTCAGACATTTTTTGCAAGGAAGATTTTTTCGAGGATTCTTGTGAAAGCGTTTTAATCTTATTTGCAAGTAGCATAAAATCTTTTGCAGGAAATGCACGCGCAATTTCAGTTTGTTGCTCTGCCTCCATGCTTTCTATTTCCGCTTCTTTCTTTAAATCGGTAATACACGCAGTATTTTTTTTCAGCGAGCGAAGTTCGGTTCTCCATGCAATGATATGCGCTGAATCCAATCCGCTGGTGATTCCCAGACGCAACTCATCATACAGGCGAATCCAGTTTTTTTCTTTTTTAAAAACAGCAACGGAAGAATCAATTTTTGTGGCAAGTATATCTCCGGATGCAGCATCATTTTTTAGCACTAAAATCGCTTTCTCCATCTCGCTTTCAGGTATCCATTCATGCTTCCCGTCAAACACAAGCAACTGATGCTTCATCTGCACGCGGTCAAGCTCATTGTAAAGACGTTTCAACTCGAGAAAATTAAAATCCTCATTCCCGACTACGCCAACATAACTAAAGCCATAATTCTTTTCCGGCTTGCCGGGAAATCCGGCACCGCAACCGATTACGCCCGGAAGATTTTCACCGATAGCAGTAAGCACTGCTACGCGCGCACCTCCCGAAAAGCCGCAGGCAAAAGTGTTTGCGCGTTTGCTATTGAAACGCTTCTGTACATCCTGCACAAACTTTTTTGCAATCGCTGCCGACTCCTCCCCCGACAACCCATTCTTTGAATTGTTGGAACCTGCTAAAATGATTCCGTGCCGTTCTGCAAGGGCTTTATATTTCTCTACAGGCTTCTTCCCCTTTGCACCGGGGTCAAAGAAAACGAGGAGCAACGAGTTGGAATCTCCGTTGGCTGGCATGTACAGGCTATAGCTCTGCGTAGTGTCGGATTGAATTTTGACCTGTGTGATTGTCCCGTTTTGAGGGATTACGATAGGCAAAGTTTTCAGTTCTGCTTGCGGAGCAGCTTGCTTTCCGCCATCCGCTCCGGAATTACAGGATGCTAAAGCAAGCAGCAGGGATGCAATTTTAAAAACAACTTTCATGTTACAGATGAATTATTCATAGTGTCCCTGCACTTAATAATGAATACAGATTCGGTTTCCACTTTATAAATTAGCCGATGCTCTTGCGTGATGCGTCTTGACCAAAATCCTTTGTAATTGCCTTTAAGCAGTTCAGGTTTTCCGATGCCTTTGAAAGCATCTCTGTTAATGTCGCGGATTAGCTCTACGATTTTATCAGCAATAGCCGGGCTTTCTTTTCGCCACTCGTTATATTCTAAGAAAGCGATGGGCGTAAACGAAATACGTTTCACTTCCTTTTTTTATTATAAGCCTCCAGACTCTCCATCGTGAAGGAGATTAGCTGTTCCGGACGGCTCAACTCGCTGACGGACTGTTGCAATGCGCGGTGATACGCATCCTGTTCATCGGTTATTTGAATCACTACGCTCGCGTTATCTGCCTTGCGCAGCAAGGCTTTGATTTTTTTAAAAAGCGTTTCATCAAATTCTTCTCCTTTTATCTTAAAAACGGCATCCATAAGTGCGTATTTAACGACAAAGATACGGGCTTCATTTCTTGTTTCAATTCTTCACCCAGGGCAACACGCATTTAAATCAAATTGATAATCAAGGTTCCCATTGCCGTTGGCTTTAGCCAACGGATTTAAATTATCGAAGCAAGGGGCTTTAGCCAAAAGTCAAGAAGAATTCGGCTAAAGTCCTCTCTCTTTGTTTGTTCATTCCGTTGGCTAAAGCCAACGGCAATTCAGAAAACTGCGAACGAATTTAAATGCGTGTTGCCCTGATTCTTCACCCAAGAAGGCTTACGCGCTGCTCACGCATAGATTCTTGCGGCAGTTAATGTAACTGAAACACCCTACTTCATCAATACCGCTTTTGTAGCTCTTGATTGATGCTCTGTTTCCATCCTGATATGGTACAAGCCTCTGCTCAAAAGATTTCCCTGCGCATCATCTCCCGCCCACGCTATTTTATACTCACCTGCCGCGTAGTGCGCTTGCATGAACTTGATTTGCCTGCCAAGCATATCGTAGATGGCGATGCTCACCGTTTCATCTTGTGGGATGGTGAAGAGGATATTCGTTGTGTTGCTGAACGGATTGGGTTGCACAGAAAGTTGGGTGCTGGGAGTGGAGTGTGCTACAAAATCTCTCTCTTACAATGAAAAACAAATTGCAGAAACCTGTTGTCGGTCTCAGTGGCGTGTGCTACAAAATCTCTCTCTTACTCACTGGATCCTTCGGGGGCTATATGCCTGTAAGGTCTCAGTGGCGTGTGCTACAAAATCTCTCTCTTACAGGGTTAGCTGGTGTTCACCCTAGGTGTTGGTGTCTCAGTGGCGTGTGCTACAAAATCTCTCTCTTACAAAAAAATCAAGAAGTTCGTACAGACCCTTAAGTCTCAGTGGCGTGTGCTACAAAATCTCTCTCTTACCCGTATCACTTGAAAACACCGGCAGCGGTAACGGTCTCAGTGGCGTGTGCTACAAAATCTCTCTCTTACAAGATACCTCGTATGGGTAAGAGACCGAAAGGGTCTCAGTGGCGTGTGCTACAAAATCTCTCTCTTACTTGAAGGGGAAACTGATACGATGGACACCTTTGTGTCTCAGTGGCGTGTGCTACAAAATCTCTCTCTTACTAAAGCATCTCACGCATCCAGCCGACCCTGTCGTCTCAGTGGCGTGTGCTACAAAATCTCTCTCTTACAAGAATGAAGAGCGTGAAAAAATCAAAGAGCAAGTCTCAGTGGCGTGTGCTACAAAATCTCTCTCTTACCTATTCCGACATGGGAAGGCATTGCAATTGCAAGTCTCAGTGGCGTGTGCTACAAAATCTCTCTCTTACACAATATGTATAAGATTACAATCGCAGTATTAGTCTCAGTGGCGTGTGCTACAAAATCTCTCTCTTACCAGTGGTGCAGGGATAACATCTGTCAAGAACTGTCTCAGTGGCGTGTGCTACAAAATCTCTCTCTTACAAAGAACGTCAGCTGCTTGTCAGTCAGTTGAAGTCTCAGTGGCGTGTGCTACAAAATCTCTCTCTTACCCATGTCCTATGAGCAGGCACCGGATCACACAAGTCTCAGTGGCGTGTGCTACAAAATCTCTCTCTTACTTAAATCTTTCGGAGGAGGAACTCAATTATTATGTCTCAGTGGCGTGTGCTACAAAATCTCTCTCTTACTTACTATTGAGGGCTTAAACGCCTATCAATATAGTCTCAGTGGCGTGTGCTACAAAATCTCTCTCTTACAATTACAGTTGATTTAGTAAAGTACCGTGAATTGTCTCAGTGGCGTGTGCTACAAAATCTCTCTCTTACATTCCTGATGAACAAAAAATGAATGTTCACGAGTCTCAGTGGCGTGTGCTACAAAATCTCTCTCTTACTTATCTCATTCATCAAGGTGATTCTAAGAAGAAGTCTCAGTGGCGTGTGCTACAAAATCTCTCTCTTACAAGAAAAGTTTTAAAGAATCCAGCAGAGGAGTTGTCTCAGTGGCGTGTGCTACAAAATCTCTCTCTTACAACAAGAAATGTAATATCAATTCGCTCCTATAAGTCTCAGTGGCGTGTGCTACAAAATCTCTCTCTTACTAATATCGCCAACCCGCAGATACACATTGGGCGGTCTCAGTGGCGTGTGCTACAAAATCTCTCTCTTACAAAAGAAGGGATGGGGTAAGTGGTTACGACACAGTCTCAGTGGCGTGTGCTACAAAATCTCTCTCTTACAATTAGACAATACCATTCACGTTGTCTATCAAAGTCTCAGTGGCGTGTGCTACAAAATCTCTCTCTTACATTAACGATTTAGATTCAGCTATCAACCAACTGTCTCAGTGGCGTGTGCTACAAAATCTCTCTCTTACCCGCTGGAGCACCGGCTGCGGAGGATTAAACTGTCTCAGTGGCGTGTGCTACAAAATCTCTCTCTTACCAATAATAAGGCTGAGATAAAGATGATGAAAGGTCTCAGTGGCGTGTGCTACAAAATCTCTCTCTTACAAAAGCAGCAATAGATTTTGCTGAATTGAGATTGTCTCAGTGGCGTGTGCTACAAAATCTCTCTCTTACATAGCGGGGATGCCGAATTAAATAATGAATTTAGTCTCAGTGGCGTGTGCTACAAAATCTCTCTCTTACTGGAAACTCAAACCAGACGAAGATGTAAATAATGTCTCAGTGGCGTGTGCTACAAAATCTCTCTCTTACTTACTCAGAGCTAAAAGCAATCGCAAGATTTGAGTCTCAGTGGCGTGTGCTACAAAATCTCTCTCTTACCATTGGCCACCGCGCTGACGTTCGAAGCGATGAGTCTCAGTGGCGTGTGCTACAAAATCTCTCTCTTACCTTGAGGCTTGCAAGAATGCTGGCATTATAGTGTCTCAGTGGCGTGTGCTACAAAATCTCTCTCTTACCAGCAGACTGCTATGTGCTGGTAATACATAAAGGTCTCAGTGGCGTGTGCTACAAAATCTCTCTCTTACGCCAGAACCGTACGTACGGAATTGGTATATAAGTCTCAGTGGCGTGTGCTACAAAATCTCTCTCTTACAAAGTATCGGTGAAAGTCCTCGAGGCAGGCAGGTCTCAGTGGCGTGTGCTACAAAATCTCTCTCTTACAAAGCAACTACGATAGAATGGCTTCTACAAGTGTCTCAGTGGCGTGTGCTACAAAATCTCTCTCTTACATTCGGGCATGAAATGGGTGTCGGGCTCTTTTTGTCTCAGTGGCGTGTGCTACAAAATCTCTCTCTTACCTGCATCCGCATCAATTTCTTCATTAGCAGGAGTCTCAGTGGCGTGTGCTACAAAATCTCTCTCTTACAAATTTATTTTAGCAGTACAGACAACCCCTCAAGTCTCAGTGGCGTGTGCTACAAAATCTCTCTCTTACATAATTATGGAACTAAGACAAGACATTTCTAAGTCTCAGTGGCGTGTGCTACAAAATCTCTCTCTTACATAATTATGGAACTAAGACAAGACATTTCTAAGTCTCAGTGGCGTGTGCTACAAAATCTCTCTCTTACTTAATGGGAAATTTAGTAGTTGAATTTAATCAGTCTCAGTGGCGTGTGCTACAAAATCTCTCTCTTACGTAAATGATATTCACAACTTCACTATTGTATTTGTCTCAGTGGCGTGTGCTACAAAATCTCTCTCTTACATTGATTATATGCGTTGGACAAATTCTATCCAGTCTCAGTGGCGTGTGCTACAAAATCTCTCTCTTACAAGCACGAACTAAGTGATGCGGAAAAAACAAATGTCTCAGTGGCGTGTGCTACAAAATCTCTCTCTTACACAAATTGGATTATTTAAAATAATACCTTTAAAGTCTCAGTGGCGTGTGCTACAAAATCTCTCTCTTACAAAGAAAATCCAATCGGTGGTGATCCATTTGGGTCTCAGTGGCGTGTGCTACAAAATCTCTCTCTTACTTCGCAGGGAATGCTGGACCAACTATGACGAGCGTCTCAGTGGCGTGTGCTACAAAATCTCTCTCTTACCAGCAACGAAACAACTTCGTATTCCCAAGCAAAGTCTCAGTGGCGTGTGCTACAAAATCTCTCTCTTACATACCATATTGTTATTTTGTAACTGAATTGTAAGTCTCAGTGGCGTGTGCTACAAAATCTCTCTCTTACAGGCAGGATCAAAGGTCGCGAGCGGACCGAATGTCTCAGTGGCGTGTGCTACAAAATCTCTCTCTTACCTGCGCAAGCTAAACAGCCGCATCGGTTTTCATGTCTCAGTGGCGTGTGCTACAAAATCTCTCTCTTACAGTCCAAGTATCTATGTAAATCAACGAGTTACATGTCTCAGTGGCGTGTGCTACAAAATCTCTCTCTTACATGCACTACCCCAATTTGAGTGTCATTGGTTTGTCTCAGTGGCGTGTGCTACAAAATCTCTCTCTTACAAGTGGAGGGGAGAGGGTGGTCTACCGCTATTCGTCTCAGTGGCGTGTGCTACAAAATCTCTCTCTTACCCATGTCCTATGAGCAGGCACCGGATCACACAAGTCTCAGTGGCGTGTGCTACAAAATCTCTCTCTTACAATAAATAAAGAAGAAATCAAAAATCTGATTGGTCTCAGTGGCGTGTGCTACAAAATCTCTCTCTTACCATCGTGGATGGCGATGAATACTTAGGAGAATTGTCTCAGTGGCGTGTGCTACAAAATCTCTCTCTTACCTTCTGACTTCAGGGATAAGCCCGCGCTCGAAAGTCTCAGTGGCGTGTGCTACAAAATCTCTCTCTTACTTTATTATTCAATCATTTCCCAACTGACCAAAGAGGTCTCAGTGGCGTGTGCTACAAAATCTCTCTCTTACAATCAGATATGCTTACATCCTGTCACATTTGAAGTCTCAGTGGCGTGTGCTACAAAATCTCTCTCTTACAATTAAAGGATCTTGAAAAAAAGGATTTACATGTCTCAGTGGCGTGTGCTACAAAATCTCTCTCTTACCAGGTCCAGGCTGACGGGGGAGGAACATTCTTCGGTCTCAGTGGCGTGTGCTACAAAATCTCTCTCTTACAATCACGATCGTGATTGTTGCGAATCACATGAATGTCTCAGTGGCGTGTGCTACAAAATCTCTCTCTTACAATCAAAAATCTCATCTGCTTAATTCTTGCCCGTCTCAGTGGCGTGTGCTACAAAATCTCTCTCTTACATTATAATATTAGAAATGAACAATATCACTTAGGTCTCAGTGGCGTGTGCTACAAAATCTCTCTCTTACTCATACCCATTTTTATGAATTTTATAATAATCAGTCTCAGTGGCGTGTGCTACAAAATCTCTCTCTTACCAATGTCGCGATTGTTAAGGGGCGCGTAGAGGGTCTCAGTGGCGTGTGCTACAAAATCTCTCTCTTACTCACACGAATCGGGCGCATGGTGGGGGGTAAAGTCTCAGTGGCGTGTGCTACAAAATCTCTCTCTTACCGCGATGACAACGTAGCGATTGTCAAGGGTAAGTCTCAGTGGCGTGTGCTACAAAATCTCTCTCTTACTTAACAACCAGTTGCTCTGGAGACTGGTATGAGTCTCAGTGGCGTGTGCTACAAAATCTCTCTCTTACAATGCTTCAACGCCCGTTGACAAGCGCTATCAGTCTCAGTGGCGTGTGCTACAAAATCTCTCTCTTACTTAACCTTAAAAACCAAATAGGTATGCAAAAAAAGTCTCAGTGGCGTGTGCTACAAAATCTCTCTCTTACTCCCATCATAACGCGGGGATCGAATTTAATTTGTCTCAGTGGCGTGTGCTACAAAATCTCTCTCTTACCTGTACGACTATACAACAAGAAGTGACTCAACGGTCTCAGTGGCGTGTGCTACAAAATCTCTCTCTTACCTGGTTTGGGAGTAATGCACAGATGGACGGGATTGTCTCAGTGGCGTGTGCTACAAAATCTCTCTCTTACTGACAGGGTGTACGTGGTCGCTCAGAATAAGAAGTCTCAGTGGCGTGTGCTACAAAATCTCTCTCTTACAGTTATCAAAACAAACCGAGTTAACGGTCAATTGTCTCAGTGGCGTGTGCTACAAAATCTCTCTCTTACTTGTTCACCGCTCCTGATAGCCGCTTAAAGCCTGTCTCAGTGGCGTGTGCTACAAAATCTCTCTCTTACTGAAAAAAAAAATTGTTTACGAAACACAGTGGGGTCTCAGTGGCGTGTGCTACAAAATCTCTCTCTTACATAAAATCCAAACGGGATGAAGTGAAGTACAGGTCTCAGTGGCGTGTGCTACAAAATCTCTCTCTTACCGTTACGGTTGAACCATCCAATGTATCGATAATGTCTCAGTGGCGTGTGCTACAAAATCTCTCTCTTACATCCCGTTCTGACAACGTGGCTGTTGTCAAGGGTCTCAGTGGCGTGTGCTACAAAATCTCTCTCTTACCCGTAGAACCGACAAGGAAGCATGGAAGTCAAGTCTCAGTGGCGTGTGCTACAAAATCTCTCTCTTACTTAATAAAAGAAACGAAAAGTCTTGACACAATGGTCTCAGTGGCGTGTGCTACAAAATCTCTCTCTTACTATGAAGCGGAGCCGTTCACCTACCACGGATTAAAGTCTCAGTGGCGTGTGCTACAAAATCTCTCTCTTACGTGGTACTGGTGGAGCTCGGTAACGATGCTTCGCGTCTCAGTGGCGTGTGCTACAAAATCTCTCTCTTACCTCTGACAACGTGGCAGTTGTAAAGGGGAAGGTCTCAGTGGCGTGTGCTACAAAATCTCTCTCTTACATTGACGGTAAGAGCTGGGGCACCGCGATCCAGTCTCAGTGGCGTGTGCTACAAAATCTCTCTCTTACTGAAGGTCCTCGAAAGGGGCTCAAGGGTCGCAAGTCTCAGTGGCGTGTGCTACAAAATCTCTCTCTTACATTAGAAGCACGTCAGCACCAATATTTAAACTGTCTCAGTGGCGTGTGCTACAAAATCTCTCTCTTACAAGCTGAAGCTGAGCAAGCAATTGCAAAAAAAAGTCTCAGTGGCGTGTGCTACAAAATCTCTCTCTTACTACCAAAAATACAATTATTTCGCTTTCAGGCAATTACAGCGGGTTTCATTGGAGCCAAAAAGGGGTATTTAACAAATTTTCACAGAAAATCACCTGCTTCTTAAATGAGCAGGGCATTGATTTTTCCGGCTATATATGCCGTATCCAACTGTTGCCCAAGACAAGTCATTTTGCAAAAAGCCTGCTCGCTGATTTCAAGATAATAGGTCTTGTCGCCCGGCTGCATTTTGTCTTTCAGCAAATGCTCCACGCTGTGCCAGCAGTTTTTCCATCTGCGTTCATCTAATTTGCCGGCAAACACGCTGTATTGAATGCGCTCCATTCCTCTGGCATCAAGCAGTTTTGCCAGCTTGGTGCGCAGCTTGTTATCTTCAAGGTCATAGCATATCAGGCGTATCATGGGTTAGCTCTATTTAGAGGTAAGACATTAGATGTGAACTGCTTTCGACTTTTAACCATCGGCTAAGGATAATCAACTTTTTCACTATGTACCATTGACTTTTCATTGCTCTATGGCTTAAACTCTTTTAAAAGAAACTGCGCCAGCATGGTTGCTTTATATTGAATGAGGTCTTGTTTTTTTATCAGTTTATGCTGCTGCCTGACGCGCTGGCTGAGAAAATCGAAAAATGCGGGGATAAATATTTTTTTGCCTTCGCGGTTGAGCAATACGTGCCCCCGTTTGTCGGTATCGAAAAACTTTTCATTTTCCGGAAGCTGCATGAATTGTGTCATGCAGAATTTGTCAGCCCAGGGGCGGAAAGGCTCAATAAGGTCGAAGCTGAGGGAGGGTGTGTTATAATCGTCAGCATGTAGCAGTCCGTGATGAGGGTCAAGCCCAGCGGCAAACAGCGCGCTTTCTGTAAGTCCATAGAGAATGCCATACGTGTAGTTGAGCAGGGCGTTGAACCGGTCGCGGGCGGGGCGTTTGTTTCTGCCCGAGAAGCCGGTGAGGTTTGCCATGGCTGCGGCCACTGCTGCCCAATAATATTTTGCCGCGCGCGCTTCGGTAAGCAGCAGCAGCGGTTTGATGTGTTCCTCTTCGGGCAACAGCAGGTGGAGGCGTTCCTGATAGCCTTTCAGCTTGTGGATGGAGGCATGAAGGCGGTCTTTTTCCGAAGGTTTTCTGTCCGCCAGCCATTGGAGGTTGGCTGCCTGCGCATCGAATTTTTCGGAGAGCCAGATTACAATCTGAGCCATTGCCAGCGGATGTTCGCAAAATTTGATTTGCTGTTTCCTGATTTGGCTCAGCGAGCCGAAGCGGGGGCTCCACACCGCAGCCTGCACGCGTCCGCGCAGGTCATACATCAGCACGGGGATGTGCTGTGCAGCCAGCAGCATGAGGGCAGGCGTTGAAATGGTAACGGGTTTCAGCAAGTGCAGCGCGCTCACGCGGTGAGGCGGTATGGAACGAACGGCTTCCCCGCTGCTGATGCGCAGGCGATGGTTGTGCACGTCAATGCTTACTTCGTATTGTGTGATGAGGAGGTGCATCTTGAGTTTAGGGATTAATGTTTTGAGTTTAAAGCAGAATGTCTAATACCGGAGCAAACCACAAGGCGTAAATCGTAAACCAGTGTCAGAAAATATAGGGGATGTCAAGCCAGTTGGCGCTCTCGAAATTTTCGGCTGCCTGCAACGCGTCATCATAGCGTTGCGAGGCTTCCTTTGTTTTTTCATGTTCGTTGCCCAGCGCCATGCCCGCAAAATTGATTTTGCCCTGCAATTCCTGCTTGAAGAGTTTCAGCTTTCGGTAGCTCATGCCGGTGCGATAGCGCCCTTCCACCTGCAGCGTGGTTTTCAGCCTTTCGATTTCGGTGTGCAGCAGAGGCAGATAATTTTCCGGCAAATCAACATGGCTGCTCATCACCCTCAGCCCGGTAACTATTTTAGTATCAGCGGGCAGAAATCTTTTGCGTTTGTTTTCCTGAACGGCAAAACCCTGGTTGATAATCGCATGGTCAATGAATTTTTCATCAGTGCGGGAAACAGGCTTCGGGGAAGAAAAGGTCAGGTCATCGGCATAGCGGGTGTAGGTGATGCCCGCTACTTTCGCCCACTGTTCCAGTTCATGGTCGAAAGCGAGCATGGCGAAATTGGAAAGTGCGGGCGAAGTGGGGGCGCCCATCGGCAACCGCTGGCGATAAGTGGTGAGCCGGGTTAAAACGTCAATGGCGTGTTTTTCAGCGCGGGGAACAATTTTTTTGAAAAGCTGTGATACCTTTTTATCAGTTATGGAATGGAAAAAATCTTTCAAATCCAAATTGAGCATATAGGCATTGCCGCAATGCCTGCGGGCATTGTTCACCACGTTGCGTTCCTCTTCATGCGGCAGGCTGTAGCAAAATCCGTAAACGGCTGCCGGACGCAGGGTGTAATAAAGCGCCTGAAGGCGCGCATTGATATGCCGCTGAATTTTTTTTAGCGCGGTGTGCGGGTCTTCAATCAGGCGGAAGGAGCCGCTTGCCTTTGGAATTTCATAACTGTGGTAAGCGGGCTTGAGGGCATGAAGCGACAGCATTTTTTCATCCGTGTGAAACAGGGCAGCCATTTGCGCCACCGAGCTGATGGCGGTGAAAGCACTGGCTTGTTTTTGCAAGGGACCGGGCATGGCGTTTTTTTTGAGATGAATATAGTGAATAGTCCGCAGTCAATAGACTATGGTTAATAGTGCATACGAATAGCGGTTGCATTGATTTTTGAGCGCAGCATCGGGGTGAAGCAATCCCCTCATAAACTATCAAAGGGGATTGCTTCAACCTGACTCTGTCCGCATTGCTTACCCGGTGATGCTTCGCAATGACGGATGCCGCCACCCCCTTACCTGAAAGCGCAACCCTGCTTTTTGAAGCGTATTATATAAACAACATGTCAAAGAACGTGTTCGCTCAACACGCCATAGCCGTGGCTTTTGAGGCTTCCCAAGCCAATGCCTGCGGGCAGGGCGATGTTGGCAGAAAAAATTATGTTGAATGCAGTGATGCCGGTATCATGGTGGCGCACCACGAATGAACCGGATTTTTCGATGATGACGGGTTTTATTTTTTCATAGCGTTCTTTTTTCCATCCGGCAATCTCCGTGGTGAAATTGGCAAGATGCCCGAAGAGGATGGTTTCTATTTTTTTTGTTTTTTCAATATCACTGCCGAAGCGGTTATTCTTCCACCATTGATAGTTTTCTTCTTTCATGAAAGGTATCCAGTGATGCAGTTTATAGAAATGCTGCTGTTTGCCACGCAGCAGTTGCACGGTTTCGTTTTTGTTGTTGTCGCGCTGCCACACCTGAAGGTGATGATCATGGTCGAAAAATTGAAAAGGGTGGTTGGGCTTTTTCATCCATTTGTCCATTGCGGCAATACCCGCATCTGCTGCCCACAGTGCCGCCCTGCCTTCGCTACACCTGTATTGAATAAGGGGATAGCGGTTGAGATGCCTCACATTGCCACCGGGCTGTTTTTCTTCGTTACTGAAAAGCGCGTGTGGGTCGCCCGAACTGACGATGCACGCCTGGCGAAAGTGTTCTATCTGCTGTGGTTTAATGTGGAGGTTGAAAAGGAGGAGGGCGGTTTTCATGGCAGGCGAAAGATATTAAAGTAATGCGGAAGATAAAAACCGGTGGATTTGTTCATCGGCTTCAGTGGCAAAGAGCACCGTCATGCCTGATTGTTTCTGCAGGTTGGAAACCACTTTCACATTAGGTTCGGGAATCATCAGGAAACTATGCTGGCTGTCTAACTGAAGCAGTTGGCGATGGTGCGCAAAAAGGTGCATGTAGTCGCCCCCGATTTGTCCGCTTTTGCATTCAAACCAAAACACGTTCCCGTTGAGCATCAGCATAAGGTCGAGTTCGCTCACGGTGCCATCGGGCTTGGCGATTTCCATTTGCGAGAGGATATCGAATTGTGCAATGGCAGCGATATTTTTTTTTAAGAATGCCGCTACTTTGCTGCGTAATAAAACCTCAAGCCAGTATCCTAAAATAAAAAGCGCTGCTTGATGCACCTCGCTGACATCTACAAACACAGTATTAGCAGATGCCATGCGGTAATGGTCAATTATCTTGTTGCTGTGCAGCAGCTTGCACCAGTTGTTGATGAATTGCAATGCCTGCGCGTTAGTTTTGAACGTGAAGTTTTGCCTTAAATATTGTCGCTTTTTCAACTGCTTGTAAAACTCTTTGAGATGCTCATAATGCTGCATCATATAGTGTGCGGCATCGTTCAGGTAGGCATCGGCTTTCAGGTTTTCAAGATATTTGGCTGATTGAATGTTGCGCTGTTGCAGGTATTGTTTCAAAAAACCTTTTTTGTATTTGGCGGTGATGTCCAGTTCTGTCGGTTGGCTCAGCACTGCTGTTTTTTCGCTGAAGCGCTTCACGATGACCGAGAGTTGTTTTACATGGGTTTCATTGTCCACCGTTTTTTGCTTCTCGATTACATCAGCGAGCTGGTCGAGCGCGTCAGCAAGCTGGCGGAGGGAGGAAGAGAGGGAGGTGGAGAGGGGCATGAGTTATTAACTATAAGTATCACATGGCGGGGCCTAAATAGCCAACCTGTGTTATTTCTTTATTCTTGTTCAATTGATTGATCTTGACTCTTACAACAGAATCCATTTCTGGACAGTTGCCAGTCATCTCTACGGTATATTCCTTTCCTGAAACAATAATTTTTACTTTTCGGGCTGTCTGATCAACCACTTTTGCCTGTATCTCAATTCCAACCTTGATTCTGCCGGTGTAATCAACCGGTTCGGTCCTTATTGACGCAGCACTTAATGGAGCAATTTCAGTTGGTGCCTGCCTGGAATCGGGGTTGTGAAATTGTCCGTAACCCACGTTGGTTTTGGCACCAATGCCGAAGTCAAGCAATATCTGCTTGAAGATGGCCTCTTTTAATTTGGCACTGCAAGTGTAATTCTCAGTATCAGACAGATTAAGGGTAATATCAAAGAGTTTGAAGCGGAATTCAAACCACACCCCCGGTCCTACTTTTATAAATTGTATAGGATTAGGATTTTTCAGCGGATCGGGATGTGGCGTTATAAAATCACTGTAAAAAATGGTGTTGTTTCCGGTCTTTTGAATGTTCAAAATCCCATCCAAGAAAATGTCTTTACCCGGTTTTTTATCTGTGCCGAAGATGGATTCTTTAAAGATTTCTAATTGCTCCTTCGTACTTATTGCTGCTTTAACTATATCAACTCCCTCGGCCAGTGAAGGATTGGCTTCGACTATATCATTCAGCAAGTGCTTAAAGAATTCAAGCGTAATTTCTCCGGTAATATTTTTGCCCTTTGCCGTCACATCCAGTTCAAAAACCGAATGGCAGACACCTTTCACCGAACTACCGGGAATAATGGGCTGCCCGGTGGTATGGTCGAAAAAGAAACCCATGGAGGCATCGCCCCGCGCCTTAGTGTTGTGATTGTAACCGCTGCCGATGAGCAAGCCGGGGTAGGTGGTGATTAAGGAAAATGAGGATAAGTGTTCTGCATCAAGCGGATTTTGAATTTGCCTGAATTGCTTAGCCGGTTTTTTGTAAAGGGCTTGATAATATTCGTCAAATTGGGTTGCCCCTTTTTGAGGAACAGCAAAAGTTAACTCACCTTTCTCATTAACTTTTAGTGTCTGCTTTACAGTATTTTCCAGATATAGTGCTTTGTAAAACAGCAGTCCTACATTCGGGGCATCATAATCATTCCAGTTGGGCATTTTAATCTTTTTTTGTTTTAGGAAAAGTGCGGATGGCGAGTTTCAGCGCTACGGCTGCATCGGAAATGCTGTCGGTAAGGCGGCTGATCGTAGCGTGATCAATAGGATTGGCTTGGTATAGAACTTTCACCTCATTGATAATATTATGACCGATTGGGCCATGTTGCTGTAAAATCTTCTCAATACACAGTATGACCTCATGCCTGTTACTTGCGCTCTCCCCTTTTTGAGAAAAGAAAATAACGCTTGGCAAAAGCCCTGCGCTGATTATGGAGGAGCCAAAGGAGGAAATATAGCCGTTGAACTCTTTATTAATCTGCCCTTGTCCGTTTTTTAAATTTCTATCGGCTACATCCATTGCCGTGGGTATCATTTTCTGTATGCGTTTCATGCTTTTTCGTTTTTAGGAAAAGTGATTTCATGGAATTTGCAAAGCCCGTAACCAATGCTTGCGTTGCCGCCTATTTGAATGACATCGCCTTTCAGCTTGGTTTCAAAATCGGGTTCTTCTTTTTCTGCGGTGAAGAAAGTCAAGAACACGCTTTGGTGCGGCACCACTTCTTCATACCAGAGATTGGCACTGGCACCGTTTTCCAATTTGTTGCGGGCAATCACAGGCAGGTCTTTGGAAATGGATTTGAAGTGGTCATCCGAAAAGCTGGCGAATTTGCTGCTAAAAGTTTCCAATGTTGCGGCAGTTGCCTTCAATACCGCTTCGTAGGCGGCTTTCTGCCCAATGGAAATGTCCTCTGCAAAAACCTCATAGGTTGGCAGATTGGCTTTGTAGTAGAGTTTATCAGAGGCATCCACTGCGTTGAAAACTTCCCCTCCTGAAAGCATTTTTGCTTTTTTGTTCAGTGCTTGCAATTGGGTTTGGTTCACACCCATCACGAATTGCTGAAAATTACAGCGCACCGGCAGGGAAACCAAATCAGCACCGAGGAAGCGGTAATTACCCGTTTCACTTTCCTGATTGCCTTCGGCTTCTGTTCCGAAAATGTCATTCACTTTTTTGCTATTCTTACCCCAGTCATGTTCTTCAAAATGCTCCCGCAAAGCCCCTTTCAAACTGGAGGAGTGAATAGTGGGGTGCCCGGTTACGGGGTCGCGCTGTACGAGCTTGTCCACCACGCCATAGCTGGCATCACCGCTGCCCACGTGCATGTTGGTGAGGCATTGAATAAAATACGCTTTGAATTGCTGTGCCATAATGTTCCTGTTTTTAGTTGGTTAAAATTTGATTGAAGCCGATGTTCCGGCAATTGTCTTTGCCTTCTATGATTTTTTTTGCTGCTTCATCCCGCCTTTTCTTATCCTCGAAGTAAAGCACCGAACCGCGCTGCAAAAGGTTATAGCGATCGCTGCGAGTCAATTGGGTTGCATCATCTTTATGTGTCATTGAACTGTATCTTGCTGTTTCCTGCACTTTGCTTTTCAGGTTCCGGAAGCTGACAAAATCATTTACTGCAAAGGTGGCATCATCCAAAATATTGGCATCCACAAAGCAATCGCTTTGGCACAGGATGTAAGGAACACCCCGTTGGAACAGATCATTGAGTTGTTGCTTAGCAGCCATCTGTTTTTTCACTTCCAGCTTGAAATAAGATTTCTCCCCGCCAAAGGGCAGGAAAATGCTGTCACCGTTTTTTATTGCATCATCTTTAATTTCAGCATCCATGCAAAAAGACCAACCGGTTTTTAGCTTGCAAAAAGTCATTTTGTAAAACTTGTTTTCCTTTTCTTTCCGCGTTTGCCCTTTGCTTGCTTTTTCATTGCCTGCCTGTGCAGGCTGCTCTTTCACAACGTCAGATAGCTTCACCCTATCACCGGAATTGGAAATAAGGTATTGCCCAATGTCGTTGTTATGGTCTTTGGCATTGTAGTTCTTTCCGCCTTTGCTCAACTGAAACTTATCACTCATGTCAAATTCAATATCGCGCGGGGCGAAAAAGTAATCTTTTGTGCCGTTGTTGAAATAAAGCGGTAATAGCTTTTTGATCTTTCCAAAGTCCTGTGGTTCATCGCCATAGCTGAAACTCTCATCCCCGATAATTTTAGCGGCTTCCGTTTTATTGATAATGCTTTTACCATTAAACACGGTCGGATTTTTTAGCAAAAGAAAATAACGGAGCAATCCGAGCAACGTGGTTTGCTGCGGATAGGGATTGGAAACTACAAAGTAGTCCATGATGAGTGCATCGTTTTCCCTGCGTGTCTTTTCCCCGCCAAAGAAATAAGTATCGGCAGGGGTGAGCGTGATTTTGTAGTTATCGGTCATGATTATTCTCTTTCGCTGTTGATAAAATGGATATAGCGCAATACGGTGAAGATGACCTGGCGGCAGGCTTCATCATCCGGGTAATCATGAAAGACCACTTCTGCCAGTTCTCGGACTGCTTTTAAAAAATCCTGTTTTACTTGAGGGGCATGAGCGCTTTCGTCAAAGAAGTTGGCAAACATCGGCTCCAGCCTTTTGGCACGAGCTGCCGCTTTAAACACTTCCCAAAAAGTGTCGTCCTTAAAGCGGTGGATGACGCCACTGAGCAGTTCCTCGTTTTTCTTGCTTATTTTTTCCTCGTGAACGTTTTTGGTGTAGGCTTTTGTTAGCTCGGTAATTTTCTTCCAGGAAGACGTTTTTGATTTTTCAATGCAGCATTGCATGTATTGCCCGCTGTGCTTTTGAAAGCGAAAGCCGATGCTATTCTTGCAGAGAGTTTTCTTAGCCACATCATCCATGAGCTTATGCGCCATATCCCTGCTTTCCTTGAGCGGGTGCTTGAAATAAGATAGCATGATGCCGTAGGAAAGCGTGGGTTCTTTCACAGCTTGCGCTATCGCATATTTTCCAATGGTGTTGGCAAAGCAAATATCCAGTTGCTGCACGAGGGTAAACAGGTTTTGGGTTTCAACTTTCTTATCATCTCCGCTTTGGTCAATGCAGGCAATGGGAAGGAAAGCCAAGATGTCTTCGCCACCAAGATAGACCCCGCTGCCGCCAAAGTTGTGAATGATCTGCTCAGCTTGCTGCCCAAAATCCAACAGCAGTTTTGAAAATTTTTGAAGGGCTTCCGGTTTACCTTTTACTCCGTCCGCTGTCAATAGCTTACTAATGTTATCGCCATCAGCATACATGATGGCGTAGTATTTATGGTAAGGGCGAACAATCTTCCGCAATTCACTATTCGTTGCAATTGCCTCATCATAAAATTCGAGATCAATATTGTATTTATCCGCTTTGTATAAAGCCGCAACCATTTTATCAAATTCGGATTTATTTCGCCTGCGTAAATCGGTAGCGGCTATCTCCGGTATGGAGCGGAAGCGGTGGATTTTATCATCCTTTGGTTTATTCGCATTGTCAAAAGCATCGTCAATCAGGGTCCCGCCATTTTTCAATTTTGTGTCGAGATAGTCGAGCAGGTAATTGGGATCGTTATCAAAGGCGTAGTTCTGGGTGAGTTCTTTTTGGTCGAGGAGGCGGTTGAGCGTTTCCAACAATTCATCGCCACCTTTTATTTCGGTTTCGATGATGTGGATGCTGAGGTATTGCTTGAGGAATTTTTCTGCTTTTTCTTTTGCGGTAGTGTCATCACCCATTCCCGCAGCAATTTCTGCAATGACCGTATCCACTATTTTTTGGAGGTCAGCCCTCTTTTTTCCATTAGGTGAGAAATAAATGCGGTCGGCATAGAGGCCGGAGCCGTGATGGCTTTTGTATATTTTATTTGAATATGGCAGAAGAATATCAAAACTATTTTTCTTAGTTTCCTCGGTCAAACGCTTGATAAACCATGAAAAAAAATAGCTGGCTGCCCACACCGCACGGGTGCGCTTGGCTTGGGAAAAAGTGGGGTAGATGGGTCCGATGGTGAGTGCGAGGTGGGTGTTCATTTTCTTTTTAAAATTTTGAAGTCCATTTAGATGATAGGTTATTTTTTAGAAACTTGCCTATATCAAAATTAGAAGGCACTCTAATTGAAGGATTTGTTCCACTACTGGTTAGACCTGTCTTTAACTTTAGAGCGAATTCAAATTCTTCATTTAATATTTCAGTAAATGTTTGGTCGTACTTGAGATAAATATATTCCCCGATCACCTTAAAAAAAAGTGGGGACTTGAAACGTTCAATTTTTTCCCCTCCAACTATAGGTTTGTGTTTAACAGCAGCTATATATCTATCGGAAAAATCAATTCCTCCAGTTGAGTGAAAAACAGAAAACTCGTATTGCTCCGCAAGGCCAAGTAAGGCACGAACAAATCCGTAGTTATTCGGTTGTTTATCCGGGTAATCGTTGTAGTCAGAGTAAGAAATATCCTCAATATCAATGGGGGCCTTTTTTGTTGAAAAGAATAAGTTTTTTGAACTTATTTTATTGGAGTTTATGAAGTTCTTTAAAAATCGTTTTTCCCAAAGTTGAGCGGGTGTTTCATCGTTGATAAAATGTTGGAACAATTTTGATTTGCTGTACGGCTTGTTGATGCCGCTTTTCAATTGCTGATATTCGTCTTTAATACATTGAAACAAGCCACTCAGTTGTTTGTAAGTAGAACCTGTCCGGTAGTGAAACAATATATTTAAAGGCGAAGATATCGGTGTTTTACCATTAATCAATAACACCGAGAAAGAGCCAAAACCTTTATTTTGCCTCGTTCCAAAGTTCTCGGTAAGAAATAAATCAGGAAGGTGCTTCTCAATTGTTTTAAGCAAATCCGCTTGTGATGACCTAATCTGTCCTATGATGTCTTCAGTAGAACCGATAGCGAATTTCATTTCACCCACAAATGTTTTATCTGGGTTGATTTCTTGTTGTTTAAAATTGATTTTATCCGCATTCCCAAAGTAAAGCGTAGGCATCAATAATTCTATTTTTAATTTACGTTTGTCTTCAACGAATGATTTTAGGCAGCTATCGCGGTCTGGATATGTTCTTGATTTATAGCTCATGGGGAGCGGTAAAAAATAGGAAAGGTTTGTAACAGGGTTAATCCTCACCTTGTAATCTAAAGCCGGATGTTGTCCATTTCCCACCAGCCAGTTTTTCCATTCGGGTTTGGCATCTTCTCCTTCTCGTAATAATGCTCTTCGTTTAAACTCTGCCGCTGCCTCATGCGCTATCTTCCCGGTTAGTTTCTCCATAATAAACCTATCCAGCTTCGGCTTCACCTCCGTGGCTCTTAATGTAGCCCCTTCCTGCTCATGCTGGAAGTGGATAATGGGCGTATGCTGCTTTAGCGTAAACAAAAGTGAAAAAGGATTACTCATGACGAGCGGGTTTTCGTATGTCAAAAAGGTTTAAGGGCTGCCAAAATATAAATAATATTTAAAGAAACAAACCGTAGCGTATTATTTTTCTATACCACGGTCTGAAAAACAAATGGTTTACAGAGTACTCCGTTATTGAGCAGATGCCCTATACAATGGTAATTGGGCAGGCTCACGATTTCACTTTTTGAAAAGGTGTCACTCAGCATAGGCGCAAGCTGCTCGGCATCTCTTGGGCTGAGGCGAAAGTTTATTCTACTGCCCACATTGCCCAGCACCCCGGCAGCCACCTGCTCGTTCAACTGTGAAATGGTTTGGTTTGCCAGCGCCATTTGCAGCTTGTATTTACGCACCTCGCTGAGCGCCATTCCCAATGTAGGCGAGGTGAAGTTTTGAAATTCATCAACAATAAGCGTAAATCTTTTGCGCTTTTCATAAGGCAAACCGCCCTGGCTCATGGCGGTCATCACTATGCGATTAAGAATAAAGAAACCCATTAAGCCTACATTGGTGCTGCCCACCTTTCCTTTATCTAATTTCACAATAAGTATTTTGCTTTCATCAATCAGAGAAGGAAAGTTGATTGCGGAGGGCTTCCTCGCGGAAATGATAGGACGTAATACTTCATTGCCTACCAGCTTGTTTATTTTACCGGCAACATAAGTACCCCAGTTCTGGAAAGCCTGATCTCCGGTGGCTTGCAGGGCATTCTGCCAAAAGTTTTTTAGTTCATGGTTTTTCAGTTCGCGTAATATCTTATCCCGAAAATCTTTTTCATAAAAAAACCGGGGTATGTCGCTAAGCACGGGTATTCCAAGCCAAGTCCGGGTGCCCTCGTCATCAAGGGCTTCTATGCAATTTCTAAAATACGTTTCGAAAGACGACCCTCCTACCACCCGCATGTCGTAATTCTGCTGCATAAAGAAAAATAACTCTTCTATCAGCACTTCCTTTTGTTCCGGATAACGGGTGTCATATTCCATGAGATTCATGGCAGGGCAATCCTTAGAACCGATGTCAAACAACACCACATCCTTTTTTCTGTTGTTTGATACAAGTTGAACCGCTGCATCGGCTAAATCTCCGTGCGGGTCAATCAGGCAGATGCCTTCACCCTTTTCTGCTAACTGGCTGAACAGCGTTTTCAGCATGGTTGATTTTCCGGTGCCGGTTTGCCCGATGATATAAAGGTGCAAAGACAAGTCGCTTTCTGAAATACGCACCGGCACATGGCGGTAGAGGGTTCGTTTGTTGCCAAGTAAAATCCCTTGCTTTGGCAGTGATACCGGGTAATAGGTAAAATTGAACGGGAGTCGCTGCATGCCTTTTACAATCTGGAATGCAGGCAGGGGCCACCAAAAAACCATTGAAAGCTGAGAACGTGAATACACGAAAGGCAAAACAGTATCTGCCTCCTCGCTTATTCTAAACCTGTTCAGATGCGCAGGTTCACGCAAAATGAAATGACAGGGGCGCTCATTGAACAATGCATACTTAATTGCTGCCTTCATAGAAGCAAGGGGAAGGTTTCTCTCGCTGCTTAATACCATGCTTACGCAACGGGCATGCTTTCCTTCCTGAAGCAATTCGGTAGAGAGTGAGCGTAAATATTTTTCCGTATCCGTTTTGGCATCGGCAGTGGCATATTCACTTAAGGCGTTCAGTTCATCAGGAAGCAAGTTGAAGTGCTGCAGGCAAATATCAATGCTCAAAAAATGACTGCTCTCCGACAATATTTTGAAAATCATGTCGGGATCGTGCCAGACATTTTTTACTATCGGAAGAGAAGCCGTTTGAGTATTCTGCATTGAAAAATTTTCTGGCATTGCCAGCCAGTGAAAGTGTTCCTGTTTAAAACCGGTGAATTCCCGGAGGTCAGTCAGGTCGTCAATGCCGTCAAACGAGAATACATCCGGCATTTCATCGCTGCCGTTTGTAAAGCAGTGTTTTAAATCATTCGCAAGGCTGTTGGCAACTTTGAGCAGATAGTCGCTGTTCGGATACTCTGCGGTGAAATAAACTGCCACGCTCACGGGGCTGTTCAGTGCAGTCGCACTCGTTTTATTTTGCAACCGCAGATGCATCGAAAAAAGCCGGTAGGGTGCATAATTGAGTACATCAATTATATTATGGTAATATTCGCGGCTGCGTTTGGAGCAAAACTCTCTTTCTTCCGGAGTGCGGGGTAACGCCAGCGCAGAGAGCATGAATCCGAAAACAGCAGTGAAACTTTTATCACTCTTCTTTCCGATGCTGCTAATCAAAATATTGAATTGCTCAGGCTGCTCCTGCTCATCGGAGCCAAGCTGCGGGGAGGATAATTCCTGCTTGTTGCTTTGAACAGTTTGATGAACCAGTTTTACGATTTCCTCAGGGTTAATTTGAGTGCGGTCAATCAGCAATGAAGCTCCATGACGCAGTAACTCATTCCTGAAATTCTTTTGGTAATGAAATCCTTTTGCGCTTATTACAATAACTGGCACAAAAGGAAAAGACGCCTTGATGCGCACCAGATGTTTCAGGTTCGGCTCTTGCTCATCCGGAAAATCCAAATCAAGCAAAACCGCCACTGAGTCTTTAAGGAGATTCTTTGTCCCCTTCAGGGTTTCGTCAACATTGGCAAATTGAAGGAGTTCGATTTTATAGTCTTCGCAGAAATATTTCAGCGCCTGATATAATTCGCGGGTTTCGTCAATGTAGATGAGTTTAGAGGGCATTGAGGTTGTTGCATTTTAGTTGAGAGGGGTTATTTAACTCTTTTCGTACAGTCAATTTATCATTGACTAATCAGAGGTCCAACTTTTTGCGGTTGATTTATTTCATTGATTTATTCTACTGTTACAAGCCTGTCACTTTTAAAACAATTTGCGTATATCTTTTCGCATAGATAAAGCGTTAATAAATAAAATAATAATTGTTATGATAAGTGGCAAAACAAAATGCCAATCCACATTTCCTCCCAATAATGTAATCTCTCTGTCAAAAGTTGAAATGCCGAAAATTGCTGCAACAAAGGATGCAGGCAAAAAAACAGTAGCTATAATATTAAGCAGATTAGCTTTTTGAGTCTGGCTTGCTTGCTCTCGCATCGCTTCAAAATCGTGCAACTCACGAAATTCTTTATCTAAATCTTCAATATTCTTTGGTATCTGCATTACTTTGTGCATTAGCTGATATAGTTCTATGCCCTGTTCCTGGGCAGTAATTTCGCGGAAGTAAATCTTATTGATGAATTCAATATATGCTTTGTATAAGTCCTTTATCTGCTCACTTATTTCGTTTTCGTTAAGATGTCCTGAGATAGCAGATATTTCGTCTGAAAATTTTAGTAAGGAAGCACGTTGAACAAAAGCCAGCTCTGTCATTTTATAATAAATTGTCATTACATGAACCGGTAGGAAAGCAGCATTTACTTCAGGTTTTCTAAGATGTACCAACGGCTCGGTGAGCGACATAAAGGAATAGCGTGTTATGCCATAAAGCGTTGCATAATCAGACCAGCGCAAGTAAGTGTGTTCCAATAATAATCTTTTACGCATTTCGGGATTTTGACAAGTCGCTGATTCTTCATCAAGAAATAGATACTTATACCAGTAGTCGCTGTCAATATATTGTTCCGCTTTATCTTCATAAACACGTGCGATTAAATTTCCCGTTGAATTTTTAATATCACCAGCTATTTTCGGATTATAAGCAGTTTTTATTTCATCGCTGATACCCGCACAGCCAAACCAGCATAAGACAAACATCCTATCATCTAAAACTGGCTCGAACTTTACAATATTATTATCATGGTTGTAGCTAAAGAATTCTTTTGCAAATAATCCTGAAATAGTTTTCGATACGTAAAAAGGTTGTTTGTTTAGTTCTTTTTCATTTTCATAAAACGCAAAGTTCTCAAACAATTTTTCTTGTGGTGATGATTTGGAATTGAAGCCTCCTTGAGAGGTAATCCATAGAAATTCAGGAAGTTCGGCTTCTTTGGTTTTGCTGATACCCTTCTGATAATCCAAAAATGGCGCATTTACCCTGCGCCCGTACTTGTTAATGTTCAGTATGCTTCTTTTTCCGGGATTTTCATAATTGTATAAATGAAAGGTTATTATGCCTACTCCTGTTTCATAGAAATTGATAAAAATATCTTCTACTTCAAGCCTGTAATCAATGTAAGTATTGCAAATAGAGTCTTCCGGAACTCCACATTCATGAGGTTTATTTTGCTCGTTCCATGTTTTATTCTTTCTGATGTAATAGTAAAGCGGCTTTTTTATAGCAGGTTGATAACGGAAGTGTTTAACGAGTGTGTCTTTATTAGACTTTAAAGATTCGTTATTTCCAAAATCATATAATGCATTTCGGGTAAAGTCATAAAAATAATTATACTCATTAAAGCGCTTCCTGCTGAAATTCGCAATAATATCAGCATCCAAAAAAGAAAATGTCTCGTTTTTCCATTCTGATTTGTGGCTTTGGCTAAACAGTTCACACACCCTATTCAAGTCTGTTTTTTCACTAAACACGCCAATCTTACATTTATTCAATTCCCATTTGAATGGATAAATGAAAATATGGTAGCTATGATAATCTGTTTGTTCACTCATAAGTTTGTTAATTTTTCATAACAAATCTTTTCCACCCTTGCATCTTCCAGCGCATGATGTTGTTTTGACGCATCTTCACCTGAAAACGCAAAGCGTTTTACATCCCGTTCATATTTACTTACAGGTTCTATCAAGCCTTTCATTCTGAAAACAGTCGCCAAATCAAAAGGCGCGTAAAAAATATTCTCAGGAATACCGAAAGCGCCTCCGAACAGTTCGCAAAAAAGCACCCAGTCATAAGCCAGCACGTCAGCCCAGATTTCAATCACAGAAAATTGTGAGAGCCATTTGCTTAATGCGTCTTTAATAAATTTTCTGTTCCCTTTTACTTTTAAGGTTTTGCTTTCGTGAAATATTCCTTCCGACACTTCATTCATTTCTAAATGGGAAATAACGTTTTCCAACAACCAGGGACTGAGTTGGGCAGCATCATAATCGTTGAACTCCGCATAAAATTCCTCACCGTTGTTAGCTACCATTGCTAAAGAGATGAGCGTGGTTTTTTGATGCAGTCCTGTAAATTCAGTATCAAGGAATATTCGTGTCAAATGCAAGAGTAGTTTGAACGTGAAAATAGATAATCTATTGATAAATAAAAACGAATGAACTTATTACTTCCTTTTTTTTAAATGGATTCTTATTGGTTTATCCCCCAACTTAAGGAGTTGTCCGATAGCAATATGTGAAACTGCTATTAATTTCGATACTGGAAGTGAAATTTATTGAACAGATATGACAATCCGCTTTTGTCTTCTTCTATATTATTTTATTTCGCTCATATCCTGCGATTTATCAAACCAAACTTCCACCAGTGAGTGTGTTGCATGGCACAAGGTTACCAAAGTGGTTGATGGTGATACGTTTCATGCGGAGGACAATTCCGGCATTGATGTCAAAGTGAGACTAATAGGTATTGACGCACCTGAAACCAGAAAAACAGCCAAAAAAGATGCAGGCTATTATGGACAGGAGTCCAAAGCATTTCTAACCAATTTGATTTCCGGAAAAAACGTGAGACTTGAATTTGATTTCGGAAAAAAAGATCGGTACGGGAGGACACTCGCATACGTATACATGGAGGACGGAACATTTGTCAATGCACAACTGGTGAAACAAGGATATGCTGCGATAATGACAGTGCCTCCCAATGTGAAATATGCCGACTTGTTTCTACAGTTACAACAGGAAGCGAGAGAGATAAAAAGAGGGCTTTGGGGAGAGTAATAAATTCTCATTTTCTACTACGTAAATACGCTGCGTTCTGATTCATTTACTTTGTAATTGTCAAAAACACATGAACCATGGTTACCAAAGAACACACGCTGTCGAAATCCACCTTCATAAAAGGATGTCAGTGCCTCAAGTCCCTCTATTTGCTGAAGCACTTTCCTGAGTTGAAGGAAGATGCGTCAGAGGAGCAGCAAGCGACTTTTCAGATAGGACATTCTGTGGGAGACCTCGCAAGGCAATTATTCCCCGAAGGAAAAGATGCATCAGCCAGAAGGGATGAAAAGTTCTCCAACTGGCTTTCGGACACTCAGGCATTTATCAATCAAGGTGACACCAATATCTATGAAGCGGCTTTCATGGTCAATAAAGTCTTTTCAGCGATTGACATTCTCGTTAAGAGAAAGGGAAAGTGGTATGCCTATGAGGTGAAGGCATCAACGGAGGTGAAGGACTACCCTATCCTGGACGCATCGCTGCAGTATTACGTGATTACGAACAGCGGAATAGACCTTGCTGATATTTTTATCGTGCATATCAATAATGAGTACGTTAGGAAGGGTGACCTTGATGTGAGCAAACTGTTCACCGAGGTTTCAGTAAAGAAGCAGGCAATAGAAAATCAGGATATGGTTAAAAAGAACATAGCTGATTTCAAAAGGGCGCTCAGCCTTGATAGTGTTCCCAAGATTGATATCGGACCGCACTGCAGCGACCCATTTGAATGTGACTTCACTAATCACTGCTGGTCGCATATCAAGAAGAATTCAGTTTTTGAAATTGGAGGATTGAGGTCAGACAAGAAGTTTAAATTGTATAATGACGGTATTATCTACTTCAAGGATCTTCAAGAAGATGCCCCTTTGAGCGAAAGGCAATGGCTTCAGGTGAACAGCAAATTGAAAGGGACCACCAACATTGACAAAAAAAACATTCGTGAATTTCTCGAAACGCTTAGCTACCCCTTGTATTTTCTTGACTTTGAAACCATCAATCCCTCCGTTCCGCTTTATGAGAACACACGCCCCTACCAGAAGATCCCTTTTCAGTTTTCGCTTCATGGCAAAAAGAATAAGAACTCAAAAGCATATCATGCGGAATTTCTTGCTGACGAGAAGATTGACCCGAGAATTCCGTTTATAGAAAAATTACTGGAGTTTACCGCGATGCCCGGTGATATCCTCGTATATAATCAATCTTTTGAAATCGGCATCATGCAAAGCCTTGCGGAAGCATTCCCGAAATACCGCAAAGAACTGAATGAGCGTATCGGTAGAGTAAAAGATTTGATGATACCCTTCCGCGATATGAGCTATTACACTCCTGCAATGAATGGCTCCTACTCTATCAAAGCGGTATTGCCCGCGCTGGTTCCTGAATTAACCTATAGTGACCTGGCAATTTCTGATGGCGGTCAGGCAAGCAACGATTATCTGAGCATGGTGCTGGCTCAGTTTACCGGTGACCGCGAGGAAAAAAGGAAAGAACTCAGGGAATACTGCAAATTGGATACTTATGCGATGGTAAGGATATTGGAGAAGCTGGAAGAGGTTTGAAAAAAATAAGCCCAATAAGGCATCAGGGACTCCCAATCATTAATTAGTCGTCCCTCAAAAACATTAACAAGTATTGATTTCATTGGGCTTTATAGCAAAAGCAGTGGATAAAAATCTGCCAGATTCGGAGGTTACAAGCAAA
>Ga0163154_10001091_pt1 | contig 42248 bp, 44 predicted proteins | sample OliLakLV19MP9P1_FD_148649 | JGI IMG/M metagenome (GOLD analysis project Ga0163154, IMG submission 148649) | Freshwater microbial mat bacterial communities from Lake Vanda, McMurdo Dry Valleys, Antarctica - Oligotrophic Lake LV.19.MP9.P1 | ecosystem: Environmental > Aquatic > Freshwater > Lake >... | reverse complement strand
CGGCGACGCTCACCATGCGGCGCTCGAGCAGCAGATCGCCGAGCCGCCGCCGGTAGGCGACCAGGTCGTCCTCGTTCGGGTAGACGTGGTCGGTCTTGTCCCACTTGATGAGCTTGCCGGTGCGCAAATAGCTCGCGTACTGCTTGAGCGCACGCCAGCAGGCGAAGAAGTTGATGAAGTTACCCCACACCAGACGCGGGATGCTGAGGAGCCCCTGCAGCGGTCCGTAGATCCGCGTCACGGCGACGAAGCGCTGCACCAGGCGCAGCAGCAGGAAGCCGCCGTTCAGCCACAGCAGCGTCTTCACCCACGGCGCGAGCTCGCTCAGCGAGACGAAGCGGTGCCCGTCGGGCTCGAGCTTCTCGCCGACCCAGAAGCCCAGCACCAGCAGGACGAGGGCGTAGCCCAGGATGTTGAGCTGCGAGGTGAACAGCGTCTTGCGGTCGCGGAACAGGATGTACTTGGTGCGCCAGCCGCCGCGCCAGCCGAGGTTCGCCCAGCCCTGCAGCGCGATGCCGATCACCCAGCGCGTCTTCTGCCGCACCGCCAGCCAGAACTCGCTCGGGAAGTACTCGCGGGTGGCGATGTAGTCGGTGACGCGCACCGCGCGCGGCGTCTTCGACCACCACGGCCGGCGCATCGTCTCGCGCTCGTACGGGAAGCGCACGAACACCGACTGGAGCCCGACCGCGCGCAGGCGGAAACCGAAGTCGTAGTCCTCGGTGAGCGAGTCCAGGCTGAACAGCTGGTTGTCGTTGGCCATCCCGAGAGCCTCGACCGCCTGCTGGCTGAACGCCGTGCCGACGCCCGCGCTGGGCACGTTCTTGCCGAGCCGCTCGCGCACGATCAGGTCCTTCGAGTGCAGCTCGGCGAACTCGTCCATGTAGACGCCGGCCGTGAACTCGTCCCAGCGCCGTGGCAGCGAGAACACCGGGATCTGGATCATCGCGAAGCGCGGCATCAGGTAGTTGAACAGCTTCAGCGACAGCGCGTGCACGATGTCCTCGGCATCGTGCATGAGGTAGATCGCGAACGGCGTCCCGGTGCGGTGCTCGTGGTGGCGCACGCCCTGGATGATCCAGTTGAGGCAGTCCGCCTTGTTGGTCGGACCGTCCTTCGGGCAGACGATGCGCTCCACGCATCCGAAGCGCTCGCGGGTGCGCTCGACCTCGAGCGCAGTGTCGGGATCGTTGGGATAGGTCCCGACGAAGATCGTGTACTTGCTGTAGCGCAGCGTGCGGACGGTGTTGTCGATCATCTTGCCGATGACCGGTGCCTCCTGCCACGCCGGTATGATGATCGCGATCGGCTGCTCGACCGCGCCGAGGAGCTGCTCCTCCTTGAGGCGCGGCCAGCGCGGCCGGACGTAGAGCAGCACGTAGAGCTGGCGGCAGACGTAGTAGACGTCGATCACCAGGTCGTCGAGACCGCTCACGGTGAACAGCACGACGGTGACCACCAGCATGGTCTGCGTGCCGAGGCCGAGGTAGGCGAGGAAATCCGTCATCTCATGCCACTTCCGCCGCCCCGACCGCCACCCGCGCGACCGACGTGCGCAATGCTGCGTACGCTCACGTCACCATCATCGGTCTGCGCAGGCGGACGCTTGATCGGCGGCAAGAGCAGCGCAGGTGCGCTGGAGTCGGCCCGGGCGCGTGCGGTGGCGTCGCGGCTCGGTCAGCCGCTGCCGGAGCACGACCGACGGCGCGCGCGCAGGCCACCAGGAGGGCACCCGCGGCGTCCGCCGCCGACGATCAACACCGGCACTTCGCGTACGGGCTTCGTCACGGGCGGTTCAGCTCGCGCGCGGCGCGGAGCCTTGCTGGATGAGCTCCGTCAGCGGATCGCCGGCGTCGAAGCGCTGCGCCAGCACGTCCGGATCGAACTCGACGCCGATCGGATTGCTCTTGAAGGCTCCGCTGCGCATCCATTCGTCGAGGTCGGCGGTGGAAGGAAAATTGTCGATCTGCAGCTCGACCTGGACGCCGTTCGGATCGCGGTAGTAGAGCGACGTCGTCGGACCGTGGTTGATGCACCAGTAGGGCACGATGCCCTCGTCCTTCAGACGGCGATAGGTGTGCAGCAGGTCCTCGAGGGTCGCGAAGGTGAACGCGACGTGGTCGATGCCTGCCGCGAAGCGCGGCGCCGGCTCGAGCCTGGGCAGGTTGACGACCCCGATGCGGTGGTGCTCGTCGTCGAAGGTGAGGAAGCTCAGCATCGGGCTCGCGAACACGACCTCTGCAGCGAGCACCGTCTGGTACCAGCGCACGGTCTCGTCGTAGAGCGGCGTGCGGATCACGAAGTGGGCGAGCTTCACCGGCGGACGCGCGCCCGCGGGCGGTGGAATGCTGGGCATGATCGCTCCCTCCCCTTCAGTACGTGGTGGTGTCGTCCGGCTCCTCGACGACGAGGTTCTCGAGGTGGCCGAGCTGCTCGATCTCGATGCGCACGACGTCGCCCGGCACCAGCCACTGCGGCGGCTTCATCGCCGCGCCGACGCCGTCGGGCGTGCCGGTGCTGATCACGTCACCGGGCTCGAGCGTGCACACGGTCGAGAGCACCGCGACCTGGTCGAAGCAGTCGTGGATCAGCTCGCTGGTGCGCGCGTGCTGGCGCTGCTCGCCGTTGACGAAGGTCCTGAGCTCGAGCGCGTGCGGATCGCCGACCTCGTCCGGCGTCGTCAGCCACGGTCCGAGCGGACCGTGCGTGTCGAACGACTTGCCGAGCGTCATGGTCTGCGCCTTGAACTGCCAGTCGCGCACGCTGACGTCGTGCCCGATCAGATAGCCGGCGATCACCTCGTGCGCGCGCTCCTTCGGCACGTGGCGGCAGCGCTTGCCGATGACGAAGGCGAGCTCGCCCTCGTAGTCGAGCGCCGTCGACACCCGCGGCCGGTGGATCGGGTCGTACGGGCCGGCGACAGAGCTGGTCTGCTTGTTGAAGAACACCGGGAACTGCGGCTTGTCACGTCCGGTCTCGGCGACGTGGCCCGCGTAGTTGAGGCCGATCACGTCGCAGACCTCCGACCCTTCGACCACGCCGATGCGGCGCCGTGCTCCCTGGGTGAACGTGGCGATCTTCATCCCACATACTCCGCGCGAACGCGCTCCGCTTTCAAGTGCAGCGCGGAGAATGGTTCGGTGACGAAACGCGGTCAGGGTGTCCGACGGCTCCTGCGGCGCCTCCAGCACCGCCTGCGTCTGGGTCACCGCGGCGATCAGCTTGCCATCCGGGCTCGTCACCCGCGTCTGCCACACCATGGTGCGCCGGCCGCGGTGCAGCAGGGTGCGCTCGCCCTCGACCGTCGTGCCGCCCTTCCCGGCCGACAGGAAGTTGGTCTTCGGCTCGATCGTCGTGGTGCTCTCGCCCGGCTTCAGGTTGAGCACCGTCCCGACCGCGCCCAGGGTGTCGGCGAACGCCATGATCGCTCCGCCGTGCAGGATCCCGGGCACGGTGCAGAGCCGGTCCTGCACCGATCACGCCTTCGCGATCACGTTGTCGGCGTACATGCGCAGCAGGTCGAGCTTCTGTTGCAGGGTCTGCGAATCGACCGGCTCGACGTACGGATTGCGAAAGCCGAGGATCACGTCGGTGACGCCACGATCCTCGAGGCTGCGCACGCCGTCGAGGTTGAAGGCCTCCATCGAGATCACGTGCACCTCGAAGGGCTTACGCTCGCGGCCGTGCTCGCGGCGCAGCTCGTGGATGCGCTTCAGCATCGCGTCGAGATCGTCGCTGCCGGCGTGCATCCAGCCGTCGGCGAGGCGCGCGGCACGCTGCAGCGCCGCCTCGGCGTGACCGCCGATCAGAATCGGCACCGGCTGCGCGGGCACCGGGCAGAGCTTGATGCTCGGCACGTCGTAGTGGCGGCCGTGGAACTCGTAGAAGCCGCCCTTGGTGAGCCCGCGGATGATCTCGATCATCTCGTCCATGCGCTTGCCGCGCGTCTTCCACTCGGTGCCGGTCACCTGGAAGTCCTCGGGCCACGGGCTGGTGCCGACCCCGAACGCGAAGCGGCCGCCGCTCAGCACCGCCACCGAACTCACCGACTTCGCGACCAGCACCGGCTGCCGGATCGGCAGCTTGACGACGAAGGTCGTGAAGCGCAGCCGCTCGGTCACGGCGGCGAGCGCCGGGATCAGCGAGAACGGCTCGATGAACGGCTTGTCCTCGAGGAAGTGCCGGTCGCCGTCCGACGTGTAGGGGTACTTGCTGTCGGAGACCTCCGGATAGCAGATGCTGTCCGGCACGACGAAGGAGTGCCAGCCGGCCTCTTCGGCCGCACGGGCGAGCGGCAGGTAATGCGTCGGATCGCACATCGACTCGGCGTAGGAGAAGCGCATGCCCCCGTGTTCTCCCATGCCGGCAGCCGCGCGCAAGCGCCGCGTCACGCCGCTGGCGCGATCAGCTCCAGCCGGATGCATCGCGGCGCACGCACATCGTGTGCCGCGTCGGCCAGGGGCCGAGCGTCTCGGGCGCAAACTCGAAGAATTGATCGACCGGACCGCTGCCGTGCGGTCGGATCAGGAGGCAGCCGTACTCCGCCGGCGCTCCCGGATCGGCAGTCAAGATCAGCGTTCAGCGGGGTCAAACTCGGAGAGCGCCACGTCCGCGCGCAGGCCCTTCTGGAGCAGATCGGCGTCGTGATCCGTCAGCGCATCAACGTCGAGGCGCGCCCGCAGGCTCGCGATCTCGCGCCGCAGCGGCTCGACGGCCGCCGCGACCTCGGCCGCGCTGAAGCGCTGCGTGATGTGCTGCGGGCAGTTCCAGTCGAACGCCACCACGTCGATCACGAACACGCGCTCGACCCTCGCGTCGAGCGCCGCGTCCGCCACCTGCGCGACCAGCTCCGGGGTGGTGCGCGCATCGAGGGCGTGCGCGTGGCCGAGCACCTTCAGGCGGCGCTGGTTCGGGTAGTCCATCAGGAACAGCGCGACGCGCTCGTCGCCCGCCAGATTGCCGGTGCTGACCATCTGGTGGTTGCCCTCGTAGTCGGCGAAGGCGAGGCGCGTCGGCCCGAGAACCCGCAGGAAGCCGGGCGGCCCGCCGCGGTGCTGCAGGTAGGGCCAGCCCGATGCGCTGACGGTCGCCATGTAGAAGCTGTCGCGCGCCGCGATGAACTCCGCCTCACGTGGGCCGAGCGGGTCGTCGCCTGCCGCCGGGGGTACCGGCCGTGCCCGTCCGTAGTAGTGCTCCTGCGCGCGCAGCACCGCGGGCGTGCCGACGAGGTCGAGGAACTTGTGGGCCATCTCCATCCTCCGGCGCGGCGCCGGCGCTCGCCGGCCGTCCGCGTCGTCCATTGTGATCCGGGGCCGACTCTGCGTTATTGTCGCCAACGAGACAATGAGCGCGATCTGACGAACTCTATTGCTTGTACTGGAATAGTCGAATGGACCGGATCGACCAGATGGCCGCGTTTGTCGCGGTGGCCGAGGCCGGGACTTTCGTCGCGGCGGCGCGCCGCATGGGACGGTCCCAGGCCGCGCTGACGCGCGCCGTCGCCGCCTTCGAGGACCGCCTCGGGACGCGCCTGTTCACGCGCACGACACGCGTCGTCACGATCACCGACGCCGGACGCCGCCACCTCGAGCCCTGCCAGGCGGTGCTGCGCGACGTCGCCGCACTCGAGTCCAGCGCCGCGACCGAGCAGCGCGAGGCGCTCGGCACGCTGGTCGTCACGGCATCGGTGGTGTTCGGGCGGCTGCACGTGCTGCCGATCGTCGCCGACTTCCTGCAGCGCCATGCTTCGGTCGACGTCCGCATGATGCTGAGCGACGACGTCGTGCCGCTCGTCGAGCGCGGCATCGACGTCGGCGTGCGCATCGCGCACCTGGCGGATTCCACGCTGAAGGCGGTGCGCGTCGGCAGCGTCACGCGCGGCCTCTACGCGAGCCCGTCCTATCTCGCCGCACACGGCGAGCCGTCCGCGCCGGCCGACCTGACGCGGCACGCCTGCCTGGCCTTCACCGGCGCCGGGCAGACACCCGAGCGCTGGTCGTTCGGGCGCGGCCGCAGCGCGCGCGCGGTGAGCATAGCGCCACGGCTGGTGGTCGACCTCGCCGAGCCCGCGATCGAGGCCGCGGTCGCCGGTCTCGGCATCACCAGGGTGCTGTCGTACATGGTCGACCACCTGGTGCGCGCCGGTGCGCTGCGGCCGGTGCTCGAAGCCCACGCCTCGCCGCCGATCCCGGTGCACGTCGTCCACCCCGCCGGCCGCCACCTGCCGCTGCGCACGCGGCTATTCGTCGATCTCGCCGTCGCCGCCCTGCGACGGCGCTTCGATCAGCCCGACTCCCCCCGATAGCGCCCCTTTTGCCTTCGCAGCCATCGACGGAGCAGGTATGGGTCGTGCACGCGAGCCGGAGGCGAGCGCCGAGCGACGCGAGCGGGGTAGCGAGCGGGGTGAGGAAGCTTTGCGCGGCTTCGCCGCGTGAAGGAGACGCGCAAGCGCACCGGCGCCGAGAGCTTCGTCGCCGCGTTCAGCTACGCGGGGGGGCCCTACGCGGACGCCGAGGCGAGCATGCGGCCGTTCGCGCGCGAGGTACGCCCCGAGCTCGCCAAGGTGGCGCCCACGGTGCGCGTCACGCCGCGGCGTGACGACCCTGGACGCGGCCACCAACCGGCAAGCGCACGGTGAAGGTCGAGCCCGCACCGGGCTCGCTCTCGACCTCGATCGTGCCGCCGTGCGCGGCGACGATCTCGCGGCAGATGAACAGCCCGAGACCGGTACCCGGGATGCCGCGATCGCGGTGGAAGCGCGCGTGCTTGGTGAACAGACGCCGCAGGTCCTGCTGCGTCAAGCCGTAGCCGGTGTCGGCGACGGCGAGCGTCACCTCGCGCTCGTCGCCGGCGCAGGTGACCAGGACGCGTCCCGGCCCCGGCGTGTACTTGATCGCGTTGCTCAGCAGGTTGCCGATGACGCGCGCCAGCGGGCGGCGGTCGGCCGCGATCGCCGGGCAGGATCCCCGGCACACGAGCTCGACCTGCTTCTCCGCGGCGAACAGGCGATAGCCGGCGGCGACCTTGGTCGCGAGGGCCGCGAGGTCGAGCGGTGCCAGCTCGAGGTGCGGCGCGCCGCCGTCGATCGCCGACATGTGCAGATAGTTGGACACCAGGTCGGCGACCGCCTTGAGCGACTCCTCGACCGAGAGCGCCAGGCCGAGCAGGTCCGCGCTGTCGCGCGCGCGACACTCGTCGACGATCATCTCGGTGTAGCCGAGAGCGACGGTGACCGGGTTGTTGATGTCGTGGCGCAGCATGGCGAGGAACTCCTCGCGCACGTCGCGCCGCGCGACGTCGAGCGCGAGCGCCGCCGAGGTGGCCACGATCGCGAGCAGGCGCCGGTCCTCGGCCAGGCTCTCGGGATCGCCGTGGGTGTAGACGAGCAGCAGCCCGGTGGTCACGCCGCGCACGCAGGTGGGTGCGCTGATCAGCGTGCACGGCACGGCACCGCCGAACGGCGGCGCGTGCGGGCGCCGCCCGCTGCGCCACGGGAAGGGTGGGATCTCGGCGACGAGCTGCAGCCCGGGTCCGGCCAGCAGCGGCGCCAACGTCTCGTGCTCGAGATCGACGTCGAAGCCACCCTGGCTCGACGCTTCCTCCGGTGCCGATGCCTCGAGCCGCGCGATCCCGCGCGTACGATCGATCGACACGTACTCGACCGCGTCGGCGGAGCGCTCCTCGCGCACCAGATCCACCAGCGTCTGGCAGGCGGCGTTGAACGTCGCCACCTGCGCCAGCCGGTCGTTCAGCATGCGGATGAGCGACAGCTCCTCGATCTTCTCGAGCAGGGCGACGTCGGGCGACGCGTCGCGCCCGCTGGGCTCACTCGAGGAGCGCATAGTTCAGCGCCTGGTCGAGATCGCGATCGAATTGATCGAGCACGTCGTCGAGCTTCGTCGCGGACAGCCCGAGCCGGCCCCACGCCGTCGCGTCGATTGCCGGCACCAGATCGTCGCCGCCGTTGCCGAAGCCGATCGCGCGCACCAGCACGTCGGCGAGGTGGACGATCGCCACGTGATCGGGTGCGCGCCGCGCGCGCGCCGGCGCGTGGTGCAAGGCGATCGGCTCACCGATCTCGGGCGGAAAGCTCCAGCGCGAGGTGAGCCACGTCGCGATCTCGCAGTGGTCCGTGCCGAGCAGCTCGCGCTCGAGCTCGCGGAACGATCGTCCCTGCGCGCGCGCTCCGTCGACGACCTGCGCGAACGCGTCGGGCAGCTCGCGAAACAGCACGACCTTGCCGAGGTCGTGCAGCAACCCCGCGGCGCTCGCCTCCTCGGGCGGCACCAGCCCGGTGACCTTGGCGAGCGCACCTGCGGCGACCGCGCAGCCGATCGAGTGCTCCCAGAAGCCGCGCACCCCGACGTGGCGCAGGTCGAGCACGGCGGAGGTCAGGACGACGCTGCGCGTGACGGTCGCGCCAAGCAGGAGCAGCGCCGGTGCGACGTGCGCCGTGCGCCCCTGCGCCCCGTAGAAGGCGGAATTCGCGAGGCGCAGGATCTGCGATGTGAGCGCCTGGTCGACCTCGATCAGGTCGCCGACGCGGGCGAGGTCGATCTCGGGATCGTCCAGGGCCGCGACCACGCGCTCGATCAGACGCGGTAGCGCCGGCACCTGCCGCAGGCGCTCGAAGCGCCGCTTGAGCTCGTCCGGGGCGGACGCCGAGGCGGCACCCGGGCCGGGACCGGCCGGCACGGCAGGCGCGCCCGTCCTCACTCGCCCGACTCCCGTGCCGCACCCACCACGGCGTCCACATCGGGGGAGCTGGCGGCTACCGCGGCGTCCGCATCGGGGTAGCCGGCGGCGGAGTCCCCGTCGGCCGAGATCTCGGCCGCGTGCCGCTCGGCACGGCGCACCAGGCGGCGCTCGAGTGCTGCCGCCAGGTCCGCGCGTGGCGATCGTTCGGCACGGCTCCTCATCCTTTGCTCGAGCAGCGTGAGCTCCTCGGCGAGCGGCCGGATCATCTCCCAGCCGGCCAGATCCTGACCGTCCGCGACGACCACCGTCTGGATGGCGAGACGGCGCAAGATCCGCAGCACGCTCGCGGTGAGGACGGAGCCTGCACCGGCCATCACCCTGCCGTCTGCGTCGCAGATCGGCTTGGCCAGCCGCATGGTCGGCTTGGCGAACTCTAGCGCTACTCTGACTGCCATCGACGGTCCTGGACCTGCCACACGGATGTCGACGCGAATCCCGCGGAGCCTTAGCGCGCGTGTGGGCGCCCGCTGGGGCATGCCGTCCTGCTCAAGATTCGTGACCCGGCGTGCCGAAGAGGAAACGGGAGGGAAAACTCACGAAGGCGAAGGTACAGCACAGCGCGGGTGCTCGGGCATTCCTCACGGCCATGGTCGCGGGTGTGGTGGTCCTGGGCTCGGTCACGCAGAGCGACGCCGCGAATGGCGACGCCTACTCGACGAGTCAGGAGATCGGTGGCACCACGCTCAACGGCTTCACCACCGTGGCGCGCCGCAAGCTTCCTGTCGGAACCTACGCGGTGACCACGACCGGGGTCATCCGCAACGACACCACGACCAGTTCCGCCTACGTGAGCTGCGATCTGAGCTCGGGCGCCGGGGTTACCAGCTACGTCACCAGCTCCGAGATGGTCGTGCCGATCGCGCTCTCCCCGGGGGTGCCGGGAGGTGGAACTTGGGCGATCACGACGACGGTCGAGGTGTCGCCCAGCGCGCCGAACGGCGGGGGCAACCTCTCCGTCGTGTGCGGCAACTTCGGACCCGCGGCCGACGGCGAGGTCGAGGCGTGGTTCCCGAACATCGTCGCGATCAAGGTCAGGAAGGACTTCCACAAGACCGAGCCGTAGGGGCCAGGTCGCGCGCTCGCCGGTGCCGGGGGCGAAGTGCAGCCCCTGGCGCACGTCGTTGCGCTACCCGTCCCAATCGACGCCGCGACGACATCGCGGCGTCCTGTGGCCTCGTCCACGGCGAGCGCCGCTCGACCTGGCTGCCGCCTCAGGTAGGATGGAGCTCGATGTCCACGGCAACGCCCTTCCCGCGCGCGCGGCGCTGGCTAGGCATCTGGCTGGTGACGCTCAACGTCGGCCTGCTCCTGGTGGCACTGCTGCTTGGCCTGCTGGTGAGCCGGCGCGCGTACTTCCTGGCGTTCATCGTGCCGTTCGGCATGGCGCCGTTCGCGTATGCGCGACTGCGCCTGCACGCCGAGATCGAGCGCGCGCTGGCGCGCGTGCCGCGCCTGCTCGCAAGCGTCGTCGGCGCGGGCGTGGTGCTGGACTTCATCCTGGTGGCCCAGCTCGTCACCGGCCGTACCGCTGACGGGCTGCCGATGCTGCACGGTCCGGGCGTCAACTGGATCGGACCGGTCTGGTTCAGCGCGCACGCCCTGCTCTTCCTCGCCTACGCCGCCGCCGGTGGCGCGCGCCTGCTGCGTCGCCTGGCGCGGCGCCTGTGGCCGCGCCTCGCCCGACCGGCGAGACCGGCGGCCGACGCAGGCCTGGCCTCGCCGGAGCGGCGCCAGTTCCTCCAGCATGCCGGCCTGGTCGGCGCCGGGCTGCCATTCTTCGTCTCGCTGTCGAGCGTGCCGCTGTCCTACGATCTGCGCGTCGAGCCGCGCGACATCGAGCTGCCGGGCTGGCCGCGCGAGCTCGACGGGCTGCGCGTGGCGCACCTGTCCGACATCCACGTTGGCGGCGGCATGACGCGCGAGCGCTTGCTGCGCATGGCCGAGCTGGTCAACGAGGCGCGGCCCGACATCGTGCTGCACACCGGCGACTTCCTCACGCACCGCGACGGCGAGTTCGACACCCCGCTCTACGAAGCGCTCGCGCGCATCGGCGCGCCGCATGGCCAGTGGGCCTGCCTGGGCAACCACGACTACGACGATCCCGCGCGCATCGCGCGCCGGCTCGGCGACGCGGGCGTGACGCTGCTGCGCGACCAGGCGCGCGCGATCGATATCGCCGGCCATCCGCTGGAGATCGTCGGCACCGACTTCGTGTTCGCACGCGAGCGTCACCAGGAGATCTACGCCCGCCTGTTCGCGCGGCTACCCGCGCGCAGCGAGGCCGCCCGGCTCGTCCTGAACCACGATCCGCGGAACTTCTTCGCGATGCCGGACGGTTGCGGAGATCTGGTGCTGTCCGGGCACACGCACGGAGGCCACGTCGGGGTGCAGCTCGCGCAGGATCGCGCGATCACCGTGGTCGGACTGGTCGGCATCCCCGACCAGGGTGTGTTCGCGCGCGGCGACATGCGGCTCTTCGTCACGCGCTGCGTCGGCTTCTACGGCTACCCGATGCGGGTCGGGATTCCGCCCGAGATCGCGCTGCTGACCCTGCGCGCACCGGGCCGCACGACGAAGACCTGAGCCGGACGGGCTGCAGGCCAGCCCGCACCAAGGATCGAAGGACGCTTTCGCCTCGCACCCGAGACGGGCTAGGAAGGCGGGATGCGCTCCCGATCACGAATCCTGCTCGTCCTCTTCCTCGCCTGCTCCGCCGCTGCCGGTTGCAGCGACAGCGCGAACTCCGGCGCCACGCTCGATCTGGCGACGCTCGCCGCCCCCGGGCCGTACGCCGTGGGCGAGAGCCAGCTCGAGCTCGTCGACACCAGCCGCGCCACCGCCGCCAACGGCAGCTTCGCAGGTGCCCCGGAGCGCACGCTGCCGACCCGCATCTGGTACCCGGCTGAGACGCCCGGCAACGGGGCGGCGCCGTCGGGAGACGGGCCGTTCCCGATCATCGCCTGGGCGCACGGCTACTCGAGCGCCAACTTCGAGGGCGAGTTCATCGGCCGCCACCTCGCGAGCCACGGCTACGTCGTGGTCGGGCCGACCTTCCCGCTGTCGAACGGCGGCGCCCCCGGCGGCGCCACGATCGCCGACATGACCAACCAGCCCGGCGACCTCGACTTCGTCATGGACCAGGTCGCGTCCGGCGCAGGTGGTGACGCGCTCGCGCTGGCGATCGACACCGGCAAGCGCGGCATCGCCGGGCTTTCGCTCGGCGGCGGCACGGTGCTGATCGGCGCGTACCACCCGAAATGGCGCATCGAGGACATCTCCGCCGCGGTCGCGCTCGCGCCGGCGTCCTGCTTCTTCGGTCGCGACCTCTACGCACGGTCGCTGCCGACGCTGATCGTCACCGGCGACGCCGACATGCTGGTGCGCCTCGACGGCGGACCGCGGCAGGCGTTCGAGAACGCACCACCACCGGCGTCGCTGGTCACGCTGGCCGGCGGCAACCACGTCGGCTTCATCGGCATCGACGTCGCCGGCGACGCGAACTCCGACGCCACCGTCGGTTGCCCGGTGATCGGCGCCGGCGGCAGCTACGCCGCCACCGGCTTCGCGACCTTGTCCGAGCTGCTCGCCGACGGCGCCGGTCCGGGCGCGGTCGACGGCACGAGCTGCACCGTCGGCGTCTGTCAGGAGGAGCTGCCGCAGACGATGAGCGCCGAGCGCCAGCTCGAGATCACGCGCGCCGCCGCACTCGCGCACTTCGAGTCGATCCTGCGCGGCGACCGCGCCGCCGCACGCTGGCTCGAGAGCGACCTCGCCGATCAGGGCGGCGACCTCGCTGTCGCCGTTCGCAAGTAGGGGGAACGACGAATGACCGATCACACTCGCAACGACGAATCCTCGGAGGACGGGGCTGGCCCACTCGAGGGTGTCCGTATCCTCGCCATCGAGCAGATGCAGGCACTGCCGTTCGCGACCCAGCTCCTCGCCCGCATGGGCGCCGAGGTGGTGAAGATCGAGCATCCCGTCACCGGCGACTCCGGCCGCGGCGCGCAGCCGGCGGTCAAGGACATCGACGGGCGCAGCGTCGGTGCAACCTACCTGCGCAACAACCTCGACAAGCAGAGCGTCGCCATCGACATGAAGCACCCCGAGGGTCGCGAGCTGGTGAAGAAGCTGGTGCCGCGCTTCGACGTCGTCGGCGAGAACTTCAAGCCCGGCACGATGGATCGCATGGGCCTCGGCTACAAGGATCTCGCCGTGCTCCACCCGGGCCTGGTCTACGTCTCGGTGTCCGGCTTCGGCAACATCCTGCCGTCGCCCTACGGATCGTGGCCGGCATATGCACCGATCGCCGAGGCGATGGGCGGCTTCTACGAGTACCGCCGCGAGGAAGGCACGCCGCCGGCAGTGAGCCCCGCGGGCGCGCTCGGCGACATCGGCTCGTCGCTGTTCGCCGCGATCGGCCTGCTCGCGGCGCTGCGCGCCCGCGACCGTACCGGCAAGGGCCAGCACGTCGACGTGGCGATGTTCGACGCCATGGTCGCGATGGCCGACATCGTGCCGCACTTCTGGTCGATGGGGGTGCGCGGCAAGCGCCGCACGCCGGGCATCTTCGACGGCTTCAAGGCGAACGACGGCTACTTCGTCGTGCAGGCGGTGCGCGAGCACCAGCTCGCGCAGTTCGCGCGCGCGGTAGGCCACCCCGAGTGGCTCGAGGACGCGCGCTTCAAGACGCGCGACGGCTGGCGCGAGCAGATGGAGAGCGTCGTCCGACCGGCGGTCGAGAGCTGGGCGTCGGCCAAGACCAAGCTCGAAGCCACCACCGCGCTCGCCGAGCAGGGCATCGCGGCCGGCCCCTGCTTCACCACCGAGGACCTGCTCCAGGATCCGCACGTCGAGAGCCACTCGATGCTGCTACGCATCGCGCGGCCCGACTCCGACGAGCCGATGCTGGTGGTCGGCAACCCGATCAAGCTCTCCGGCACGCCCGAGCACCCACCGCGCCGCTGGCCGACGCTCGGCGAGCACACCGACCGCGTGCTGCGCACCGAGCTCGGCCTGTCCGACGACGACCTGCGCGCGCTGCGCGACAAGAAGGTGGTTCTCTAACCTCTTCACGCAGTCTCGAGCGCGCACGCGACGCCGTGCACCACGGCGGCGATCCGGATCGCGTCGATCACCGCGTCCTGCGAGAGCCCGCCGTCGACGACGGTCTTCTCGTGCGACACGAGGCAGACCTCGCAGCCGTTGATCGCGCTCACCGCGAGGCACATGAGCTCGAAGTCGACCTTCGGGCCCGCCGGCTTGGCGATGCGCTGCATGCGCAGCCGCGCCGGCTTGGTCTCGTAGGCCGCGCCGAGCATGTGCTTCGAGCGGTAGAAGACGTTGTTCATCCCCATCAACGACGCCGCGGCGCGCGCGTCGTCGAGCACGGTTTCGTCGGCGCCACCCGCGCGCGCCTCGGCGAGCATCGCGTCGCGCAGCACGGGATTACGCGCGGCGAACGCGCTCGCCACCGCGACCCCCCAGCGCTGGGGCGGAGTCAGAGACTCCGCCCCGAGCACCGACTGGAGGCCGATCTTCAGATCGCGCGCCGCTTCGGGAAGCGACTCACGCAGCTCTTCGAGCGTGTGCATCATCGACCTTTTGTCCAGTGACGCCCTCACCCAGCCAACGTCGGCTGACCCTTCTCCCAGTTGCAGGGGCACAGCTCGTCGGTCTGCAGCGCGTCGAGCGTGCGCACGACCTCGTTCACGTTGCGGCCGACCGAGAGGTCGTTGACCGACACGAAGCGGATCACGCCCTCGGGGTCGGCGATGAAGGTCGCACGCAGCGCCACACCGGCGTCGCGGTGGATCACGCCGAGCTGCTCGGCGAGCGCGGGCGTGAGGTGGATCATCGGGAACGGCAGGTCCTTCAGGTCCGGGTGCGCCTTGCGCCACGCCAGGTGCGAGAACTCGTTGTCGGTGCTGCCGCCCAGCACGACCGCGTCGCGCTCGGCGAAGTCCTTGACGCGCTTGCCGAACTCCGCGATCTCGGTCGGGCAGACGAAGGTGAAGTCCTTGGGCCAGAAGAACAGCACCAGCCACTTGCCGGGGTTGTCCTTGTTCGAGACTTCCTTGAACTCCTTGCCCTTCTCGTCACCGACCACGGCCTGTACGCGAAAATCCGGAAGACGATCACCAACCGTCAGCATCTGCACTTCTCCTGTTGCTTGTCCTGGCTCGGAACGAGCTCTGTGGTTGTCGAAATCTCGAGCACGCGGCGGAGCCGCCGCGGCTCCTACTTCGCCGGGCTGTTGCCCGGCCTGCGCCGGCCGTCCGTCCGCGGACGGGGACCACGCCGGCTGCCGCGCATGATCACCTGGTACTCGCGCACCTCGAACTCCCGCGGCGCCTCGATGCGGCTGATCGTCACGGCGTCCCAGGGAACGTCGTGGATCGTGCCGGACGACTCGTCGATGAAGTGGTGATGCGGCTCGACGTTGGGATCGAACACGACCTTGCCCTCGGCGATCACCAGGGCGCGCAGCAACCCCCTCTGCACGAAGAGGTTGAGCGTGTTGTAGACGGTCGCGCGCGAAACGAACGGGAAGCCGGCGCGGACCTCCGACCAGACGACGTCGGCCGAAGGGTGGTCCTTGGTGCGCAGCGCGAACTCGGCCACCGCGACGCGCTGCGCCGACGGCTGGATGCCGTGGCTCGCGAGCAGCGCGGTGACCGTCTGTTCCACGACTTTAGACTTAGTCTAGAACGAGACGTTGTCAAGCGGGCGCGGCTCAGCGCGGCAGGTGGTTCCTCTGCAGGTCGTCGACTTCGGCCTGGGTGTAGAGCGGCGACTTCGGCCCCCACAGCACCACGGACTCGCCGCGCAGCGAGCGCAGGAACGCGATCAGATCGAGCAGATCGTCGTCGTTCAGGTTCAGCGGACGGCCGACGATCGGGTCGTGGTTCGGATCGCTCGCGGCGCCCTCGTTGAAGTGGCGCAAGACGTCGAGCAGCGTCGCGCGCGAGCCGTCGTGGAAGTACGGCGAGCTGCGGCTCACGTGCCGCAGGGTCGGCGTCTGGAAGCGGCCGCGGTCCGCCTCGCGGCCCGTGACGTCGTAGCGTCCTTCGTCGTCGCGCGATCCGTCATCGAGGAGCGCCGAGCTGCTGACGTTGTGGAAGCCGTCGTCGGTGAAGTTCGGCCCGAAGTGGCAGGCGAAGCAGCCACCTTTGCCGGTGAAGATCTCCAGGCCGCGCTGCGCGCTGTCGTCGATCGCGGCGTCGTCGCCGGCGTTGAAGCGATCGAACGGCGCGTCGTGCGACACCACCTGGCGCACCCAGATCGCGAACGCCTGCACGAGCGAAGCGTCGAGATCGGGGGTGATCTCCGACACGCACGGACTGCTGCGGCCGGAAGCGCTCGCGGCGCTCGCCGGCGTCGTTCACATCCTGCATGCCGGCGACGTCGGCGAGGCGGCGGTCCTCGCGGCGCTCGGCCGGGTCGCGCCGGTCACCGCCGTGCGCGGCAACAACGACCGCGGGGCGTGGGCGGAGCGCTTGCCGGAGCGCACGACCGTGGTGCTCGGCGACACCCGCTTCACGCTGCCGATCACCCTCGCCCGGCTCTCGCTGGGCCCCGGTGGCGTGACCGGACGGATCGTCGAGCTCACGGCGATCGCTTGATTGGCCGATTCCCCGAACGTAACGTTCCGCGCGGCCGGGACGACGCGCCGGCGAGCGAGGAGATGTGGATGAGAGCGAAGGTGATCGGCTGCTTGGTCTCGGTGCTGTCCTTCATGGCGCCGATCTTCGCGGATGTGGCGCATGCCCGACCGCGGACCCTGGCCGTGGACTGCAGCGGCAAGGTGAAGTTCACGGTCTGCCCGACCTACTCGGCCGGCACCGTCAAGCTCGTCCGGCAGTTCAGCCACGCGCGCTGCCTGCGCGACGTCAACTGGGGGACGCCCGGCGACGGCAGCGTCATCTGGGTGAAGGACGGCTGCCGCGGCAGGTTCCTGGTCGACCGCGGCCGACCCTACGCGAAGGCGCTTCCCGACCCGGTCGCCTGCACCTCGAAGGACTGGTCCTACCAGCACTGCGCGACCCCGACCTGGGGTCACCACATCACGATCAAGAAGCTGCTCGGCGCGACCGAGTGCAAGCACGGCGAGAACTGGGGCTTCGACTTCAAGGGCATCTGGGTGAACGGCAACTGCTCCGCCGAGTTCACCGTAGGCTAGTCTTGCCAGAGGCGGGGCGACGCTCGGCGCCACCGCTCAAGCAGCCCGCGAGAACACCACGGGCAGATGCTCGATGCCGGCGACCAGCGTCGAGGCCGAGCGTTTCGGCGCGCTCCCCGGTGCCAGGCGGATGTCCGGAAAGCGCGCGATCAGCTCCTGCACCATGACCTCGAGCTCGAGCCGGGCGAGGTTGGCGCCGAGGCAGAAGTGCGGTCCGATGCCGAACGCGAGGTGCGGATTCGGCGCGCGCGTGACGTCGAAGCGATCGGGGTCGGCGAACACCGCCTCGTCGCGATTCGCGCTCTGGTAGAGCATCAGCACGCGGTCGCCCGCCTTGATCACCTGGCCGCGGATCTCGGTGTCGCGGGTCGCGGTGCGCCGGAAGCAGATGATCGGCGACACGAAGCGCAGGATCTCCTCGACCGCCGAGTCCATGAGCTCGGGACGGCTGCGCAGCAGGAGCTGATCGCGATCCTGCATCAGCGCGAGCATCCCGCCGGAGATCGCGTTGCGCGTGGTCTCGTTGCCGGCGACCAGCAGCAGGGTCATGAACATGACGATCTCGTCGTTCTCCATCGCCTCTTCGTCCTCGGCGAGCATGCCGTCCTGCTGTGCCGTGACCAGGATGCTGACCAGATCCTCGCGCGGCTCGCGCCGGCGATCCTCGAACACGCCCTTCAGGTACTCGCCGTACTCCAGGTAGGCGGTGACCGACTCGTTCATCTTGACCGGGTCGTGGTAGTTGCCGGCGACGCCGATCAGGCGGTCGGACCATTCGTGGAAGCGGTCGAAGTCCTCGTGCCGGATACCGAGCATCTCGGCGATGATGTAGAGCGGCAGCGGCACCGCGAGCTCGCGCACCAGCTCGCACTCGCCGCGCGACGCCACCGCGTCGGCGATGCCCTTCGCGAGCGTGCGGATCTTCTCGTGCAGCAGGCCGACCATGCGCGGCGTGAAACCGCGGTTGACGAGCTTGCGCAGCCGCATGTGGCGCGGATCGTCCATGCAGACGATCGACACCATGGCGTCGGACTCGGGCAGCACGCCCTGCGCCGCCGAGAAGACGTCGGCCTGCTTCGACACCTGCAGCACGTCCTCGTGGCGCGACAGCACCCACAGGTTGCTCGCCGCGTCCCAGTCGGTGAGGTTCGGCGTCATGGTCTTCCTCCGCGCAAAGCGGTACAGCAAGCGCTCTCGCGAGCGCCGCGGTGGCGCCGCTCGTGACGATTTGTAAACTAACATCTGACAAGATGTCAACAGCGAGAACCAAGCAGGCGCGCCCTGCCACCCGTCCGCCGCTGCGCGCCACGAAGCAGGTCCGGACGCGGCTCGCGCCCGCCGACCGGCGTCGCGAGCTGCTGCGGGTGGCCGCAGCCTTGATGACCAAGGGCGGCGTCGACGCGGTGCAGTTCGCGCAGGTGGCGAGCGCAGCCGGGGTCACGCGGCCGCTGGTCTACAAGTTCTTCGCCAGCCGCCCGGCGTTGATCATCGCGGTGCTCGATGACTTCGCCACCGAGCTCAACGAGCGTTTCGGCCGAGGTGCTGCGCGCAGCATCCCCGGCAACCAGGTCGAAGCGGCGCAGGTGTTCGTGGAGGCGGTCTGCGACACCATCGAGGACCGCGGTGCGGGGCCGTGGCACCTGCTCGACGCGAAGGGCCCCGACCCGCAGATCGCGCGCCGGGCGCAGGAGATCCTCGACGGGATCGTCGCGCCGTGGCGGACGCACATCGCGGCCTTCGCCGGCGTCAGCGAGCGCGAGGCGGCGACACTCGCACGAATGATCGTCGCGGCGGGACGCGCGGTGCTGGAGCTCTGGTACAGCGGCGAGCTGACGCGCGAAGAGGCCGTGCGCGACACCACGCGCGGCGTGAGCGCTCTGGTCACGGGCTTCGCGCGCGCCAGCACCGCGGCCGCGCCACGCAAACGCGCGCGCCCCTGAGCGTTCGTTCTCCCGCTGCGGCGCGACACGCTCAGGCGCGCGACGAGAGCGCGTGCGCGTCGCCCGCGAGCCAGCCGAGGATGCGCGTCCGCCAGCGACGCGCGTCGTGCCGTCCCGCCTGGTAGGTCGCCGCGAGCTTGTCCGGGCTGGTGTAGTCCCACTTCGCGATCGGCACCTCGTCCTCGGGTGCGAGGTAGAGACGGTCTCCGGTCGAGGGCAGCGCGCTCGGCGGCGCTGGCCGGGTCAGCAGGACGAGCACCCTGCCCGCCCGCGCTTCGGCCGACAGCGCGCGCAGCGGGACGTTCTCGACGAAGCCGCCGTCCACGTAGGTGCGCCCAGCGCTGCGCGGCAGCCTGGTCACCAGCGGGGTCGCCGACGACGCGAGCACCGCATCCGCGATCGCGGCCGGCGAGCCGAGTGCCTGCGCGGTCACCACCTCGAGACCGAATCCGGGCGGAGCGGCGTCCGGGCCGTGCAGCACGCCGGCGCGCTTGCGCGCGCGGTAGTCGCGCACCGCGCGCCAGAACGACGGCAAGAAGCTCGCGCCGGCTTCGGTGTAGGCGAGCAGGATGCGCACCGGCCCCGCAGCCTGGAGCCGCGCCATCCCTGCAGCATCGAGGCCTGACGCCACCGTGGCGCGATAGATCGCCTCGTGTGGGAACACGCCGCCGCGCCCGAGCCGCTCCGGATAGACGTTGCGGCGATTGGCGCTCGCCAGCGCGAGGAAGCGCGCCATCATCGGCTCGGTCGAGCCAGCAGCGAGCCCGACCGCCATGCACGAGCCCGCCGAGACGCCCGCCCACTCGCACGGCTCGGGCAGCTCCGCGCGCAGCTCGTCGAGCAGCCCGACGCTCCACGCCGTCCGGCAGCCGCCGCCGGCCAGCACGACCGCGAAGCTCACCCCGCGGGCTCTCCGAGGAGGCGCAGGATCGCGCGGCGCTCGCCCTCGATGTCGACCAGCGGCGCGCGCCGTCCGAGCGCAACCTCGGCCGCGGTGTAGGGCTGGAAGTCGGCCGGCAGCTCGTGCTGCGCGAAGCGCCGCACGATCCAGTTGAGCAGCGCCGCGGTTTCGGCGTCGTCGAGCGGCGACGCGGCGACGTTGGGCAGGCGCACCAGATAGGCCCGGCCCTCGCGCACGCGCATGAAGCGCCCGAGCGCGCCGTCGAGCGCCGGCACCAGGCCGGGTGTCGCAGCGCCGTCCGCGAGGTGGCAGCCCTGACAGTGCAGCGCGTAGTTGACGGCCGGAGAGTACGCGGCCGCGTCGGTCGCGAGCCCGAGCAGTGCCGGGAGCAGCAGCGCAGCGCACGCGCGCGCCGGGCGCCCGCGCCGCTGCGCTCGCTCCGTCCGGCGGCTCACTTCGCGATGCCGAGCACCACCGACACCGAGCAGTGGACCGCCCGGCTCTTCGTTCCGAAGCACCACAGCAGGCTGTTGTTCTTGTACATCACGTAGGGCGGCTTCTCGCCCTCGGTGCGCAGGCACTGGCAGCGCATGCACAGCGTCGAGCCGCAGCAGTCGTTGTACGACACCACGTAGTCGTTGCCGTCGGCGGGGTTGCGGCAGGTGCCGATCCAGGTGATCGGGGACATCTCCGTGCCCGGCGGGCACGCGCTCGCGGTGCCACCGCAGCAGGCGCACAGGAAGCCGTCGATCGCGCAGTTGCGCCAGTAGTCACACGCCGTCGGATCACCGGCGTCACCCGCAATGGTCGCGTCGTCGGGAAGAGCTGCGTAGCCGCGCGCGACCGGCAGCAGCGGCAGACCGGCGGCACCCACCAGCCAGGCGCCGAGCCGTGCCAGCGCGCTGCGGCGCGAGGTCGCACGGGCGAGGCCACGCGTGCAGCGCTCGGCGACGCGATCGAGGGCGGCGTCGAAGGCGCTCATCCGCGCAGCTCCCCGGCCGCGCGCCGCGCGGTCTCGCGCTCGAGCAGCTCCTGCAAGGTGCCGACGCCGAGGGCGTCGGCCTCGAGCAGGCTCTCGAGGTGCTCGCGCGTGTTCACCAGTCCTTTCGAGCGGATCGTGCCGGCCGCGTCAAGGAGCACCGCGTAGGGCAGGCGCGGCACCTGCCACGTCATGCCGAGCGCCGGCGACAGCACGCACGGCAGATCCTCGACGCCGTGCGCCCGCGCCAGCGCGCGATACTCGTCGGGGTTGCCATCACCGGCGAGGATCACCTGCAGCCGCGTACGCTCCTCGCGCGCCAGCGCGCGCAGCACCGGCAGCAGCGACTTGCAGACCGGACAGGTCACCGACAGGAAGAACAACAACGTGCCGCGGCCGTCCGCGCTCGGCGCGCCGATCTGCCAGGTGTGCCCGTCGAGGGCCACGGCGGCGACGATCGCGGGCTTGTCACCGACCGCCGGGCCGCGGCCCAGCGTGAGCGCTCCGACCGGCGCGATGCGCTCGTAGAGCACGCCGATCTGGCGCGCGAGCGCCACCACCACGCCGGCGAGAACCAGCACCAGAATCCACAGGACGACGTTCGAGACCAGCAGCGCCTCGGTCACGAACGCACCTCGGGCCGCAGCGCCTCGGTCACGAACGCACCTCGGCACGCAGCGCCGCCACCGCGGGCGCGTTCGCCAGCAGGCGCTCGATCGCGGCGTAGAGTGCCGCGACCGCGGCGATGGCGAGCGGCACGGTGCAAGCGTCGACCCAGACGAGGCTGCGCGGCCGCACCGGCAGCAGGCAGGCGAGCGCCGCCGCGATCAGCGCGGCGTTGCGCGCGATCAGCACGCCACCGATCCTGCGACCCGCGCCCGGCCCCATGCAGCCGCAGTCGAGATCGCGGCGACCGCGCACCAGGTTCACCGCCATGGCCACCCCGTACAGGGCGAGCAGACCGGCTGCGAGCAGCCCACCCAGCGCCGGCGCGCGCGGCGTGGCCAGGATCACCGCGGTCGCGAGCTCGAGCGCGGGCAGCACGCGCGCGGCGGCAGCGAGGAGAGCGGCGGGGAGCAAGCCGTACGCCTCGAGCGTGGCACGAAAGGCGGCGACATCGCGCAGCTTGTGGGTCGCGGCGACCACGAACAGCAGCGCGAGCGAGCCCCGCAGGATGACGGCGAGCGCCGGATCCATGTCTGCTCCGTCAGGGCGCGACGAGGACGCTGCCCGACAGCCCGGGCTCCGCCACCTCGCGCACCACCTCGCCCGTCGCCGCGTCGTGCACCGTCACCGCGGGCGGGATCAACGACATCACCACCAGCACCGGATCGTCGTCCTGCGTCACCAGCAGGCCTTCCGCACCGGTGTTGGGCAGGACGTGATCCAGCAGCCAGGACAGCGCGCGGTCGCGCAGGCGCTCGCTGCCGAGGCGCATCTGGCCACGCAGGAAGCCCGCCATGGGGTTGCTCACCGGGATGCGCAGCTCGCGGGCGTGGCTGGCGACGTCGTAGACCCAGATCTCCGAGCCGGGCTCCTTGTGGGTGTCGACGCCGCCCTGATGCACCAGCACGAAGAGCTTGCCGGTCGCGGCGTGCAGCGCGAGCGGTTGACCGCCGCCGACCCGCCATTTCTCCGCGCGCTCGGCGTCGCCGAACAGCGACCACGGCGCGCCGATCTTCGCCGGCTCGGATGACACGTCGATGGTGTGCACCTGGCCCTCGAAGGACGCGAACAGCCACTCGTTGCCGCGCCGTCCCGCCGCCTCGAACAGCGGATCCTTCTCCGCATCGAAGAACTTCGGCGTGCGTGCGGCACTCTGCTGGGCACCACTGTCGTCGAGCGTCACCACCAGCGCCGCGCCGTCGGCGCACAGCATGAAGAAGCGCCGCGGCCCGGCAGGATAGACCAGGCTACAGCCCGGCGTCTGCAGCTCGCCCACCGCGGTCATCGCCTGGACGTCGGCGATCGACAGCGACTGCGCCGGCGTCGCGTTGAACACCGCGACGAAGCGGCCGTCGTCGCTGATCGCGTTGGGCGCGACGCCGGGGAAGTACTCGGCGCGCTTGGCCGGGATCACGATCTCGGACTGCGGCATCAGCGTTCGTGCGTCGTAGGTCGTCACCACGTCGGTGCGCTCGCCGCGCACGCCGCGCGAGAAGTAGCTCTCGGGGATGTAGATCTTGCTGTGGTCGGGCGAGAACAGCGGCCAGATGGTGAAACCCACCCCGGGCGAGCCCGCCGTGATGGTGCCGAGCAGCTTGCCGGTGTCGCCGTCGAACAGCGCGCTCCGGTGCAGCAGGACGTCGCTCAGCCAGAACCAGTGAGGGCCGGGTTTGGCCGGCAAGGTCAGCACCTGGCCGACCGGCTCGGCGACGTCGTCGTCGGCACGCGCGGTGCCCGTCGCGAGCACCGTCAGCACGAGGGCAGCCCGGGCGAACCGGGAGAATGCGGCGCGTCGCACCCGGCGCTCATAGCAGAGGAGCACGGCACGGTGCGAGAACCGCGCGCACCGGGGTACGGCCCTGATCGGACAGTACCCGACCCGGGCACCGCTAACCCCCGGATGCTTGCAATGCCCGGCTTCGGGAGGCGAAGAAGGGCCGTGACGTCCGAACAGCTGCTACGCTACTTCTCGTGGATCTGCCGCATCGCGGCAGCACTCTTCCTGGCAGCCCTGCTGCTCTCCGGTCGGGCGTCGGCTGCTGCCGAGGCGGCACCGGGGCAGGCGTCCCCTCCGGCCGCGCAGGCGGAGGCGCGCGAGCTCTACACCTCGACCTGCGTGAGCTGTCACGGCCCGGACGGCGGCGGGGACGGCCTCGCGGCTACCGGCCTGCCAGCGAAGCCGGCGAGCTTCACCGACCCGGCCTGGCAGGGGCGCACCAGCGACCAGCAGATCGAGCGTGCCATCGTTAGCGGCGGCGCCGCGGTCGGCAAGAGCCCGCTGATGCCGGCGAACCCGAACCTCGCCACGAAGCCGCAGGTGGTCGCCGCGCTGCGGACGATGATCCGCGGCTTCTCTCTCGGCACGGCGAAGTAGCGGGTCGACGACCGGCCGCGCCGCAGCGCTGGTCGGGGCGAGGCCGACCAGCCCCTGGCTGTCGGAAGAACTTCGTTGACAGGCACCTTGCGTTGCCACTAGCGTCGCGAGCTTGCCGGGCTCCTCGCAACGGGGAGCACCCCATCAGCACCGACGACCGATCTCAGGAGGGAACCCCATGCGAAGACTGCTCTTGTCCGCACTCGCGGCACTCGTCATCCCCGAGGCCGCGCAGGCGGTGGTGTGCGCGGACCGCACGCCGGCAGCGATCACCACCGTCGCCCCTGCCGCCCTCAAGTGCCAGGAGAAGATCGCGCTCGAGGGCGCGAAGTTCTTGAAGGCCAAGATGAAGGCCCTCTCGGCGTGCCGGGTCAACAAGAAGGTGGCGACGGGCGGCTGCCCCACGGCCAAGGACACGGACAAGATCGAGAAGGCGGCGGCGACCGCTGCGGCGAACATCGCCAAGGCCTGTGGCGACGATCCCGCGCAGGCGGGACTGACCTCGTCGTACGCGAGCCTGACCGATCCCGCTCCGATCTCGAGCTGCATGCTGTCGCAGCACAACGTCGTCGGCGAGTGGATCGTCGCGAACTCGAACGGCGCGACCACCGAGGTCTGGCCGGGCACGGGCAAGGATCGCGAGAACTGCATCCGGGAGATCAACAAGACCGCGTGGCAGGTCGCCGATCTCACGCTCAAGCACACCAACAACTGCGTCAAGGCGCAGATGAAGGCCGGCACCGCCGGTGACCTGGCGCCGATCTGTGTCGGCAGCTTCTCGGGCGGTAGCTACGTTCTGCCGACCGACACCAAGACCGCCGACAAGATCACCAAGCTGTTCACCAAGATCGAGGGCAAGATCGCCAAGAAGTGCGCTCCGGTGGTCACCGCGAACCAGATCGACACCTTGTTCGCCTGCCCGGGCGCGAGCAGCGTCGCCGACCTGCAGGCGTGCGTGATCTGCAACGGCTTCGGCGGCTCCGCGGACGCGCTCGCGCAGCAGTACTCCGAGAACGGCGACTTCGTCGCCAACGGGCTCGGCGCGATCCAGACCGCGGTCGACGCGGCGGCGGCGAACGACAAGCTGCTGATCGCCTCGGGCACCTACGCCGAGGAGGTTCTGATCACCACCAACGGCCTGCAGATCGTCGGCTGCGGCGGCGCGACCGACGACCGTCCGCGCATCGTCCCACCGGCACCCGAGGTGAGCGGTCGCGGCTTTCGCGCCAACGGCGTGGACGGCCTCGTCTTCCAGAGCCTCTATACCTTCGGCCAGGCGAACGACGGCATCCGCATCTCGCTCGCCAACGGCGTCACCTTCCGCGACATCACCGGCGACGGCGACCTGCAGTCCGCCTACGCGATCTTCCCGGTCACCAGCAACAACGTGCTGATCGAGCTGTCGCGGGTGTTCCGCGTCGACGACGCGCCGCTCTACGTCGGCCAGTCGAGCGGCATCATCGTGCGCTACAACGACGTGCGCGACAGCGTTGCCGGCATCGAGATCGAGAACTGCGGCAACGCACAGGTCTACGGCAACTACGCGAGCAACAACACGGCCGGCATCCTGGTGTTCAAGGACGGCTCGCTGCCGGTCCAGCTCTCGCAGTGCCACGCCGTGCACCACAACCTGTTCGAGAACAACAACACCCCGAACTTCGGCTCGGGCACCGTCGCCGGCATTCCCGACGGTACGGGCATGCTGATCATCTCGAACGACAGCACGCCGTTCCACCACAACATCTCGCGTGGCCACGACACCTTCGGACTCGCGTTCCTCGACCAGCAGATCGCCAGCTTCGGCCCGCCGTTCAGCGCCGACTCGATCCCGCAGGACAACTACATCTACGCCAACCTGCTGACCGGCAACGGCTCCAACCCGGATCCGGGCGTCGGCTTCGGCGGCGATGCGGTCGCGCTGTTCGGCAGCGGCCCCGCCGGCAACTGCCAGGTCGGCAACACCTTCACCAGCGAGGTGGGCTTCACCGCAAGTCTGCTGACCTGCACGTTGCCACCGCCGGCGGTGTTCCCCGGCTGCCCGGCTCCTCCGGTGCCCTGAGTCCCGGGATCCGTCGACCTGCAACCACGGTGACCATCGACATGCCTAGACGTGCTCTCGCCCTGTTTGCCTTCGCCGCGGCCGCCTCCCTGGCAGCCGCGGCGGGGGCAACCCCGCTCGACTCGACCCGGGAGGACTTCCGCCTCCCGGGTACGCAGCCGCTTTCCCTGGCGCAGCAGATCTCCACCCCGGATACCTGCGCGCCGTGCCACTCCGGCTACGGCCAGCCGGAGGTCGAGCCGCTGCGCGCCTGGCGCGGCTCGATGATGGCGCAGTCCGGGCGGGATCCGCTCATGTGGGCGGCACTTGCGGTGTCCAATCAGGACGCACCGCATTCGGGCGAGACGTGTCTACGCTGTCATCTCCCCAAAGGCTGGCTCGAGGGCCGCTCGGCACCCGAGGACGGCACCGCGATGACCGCGGACGATCGTCAGGGCGTGCAGTGCGGCCTCTGCCACCGCCTCGTCGATCCGGTCGCGGACGCCGAGAACCCGACCGAGGACACGGCGATCCTGGCCGCGCTCGGCGCGCCGGTGCCGGCGTTCGGCGGCGCGATGATGGTGGTCGATCCGAGCGACCGTCTGCGCGGGCCGTTCGACCTGATCGCCGATCTCGGCAGCGATCCGCATCTGCCGGCGCGCTCGACCTTGATCTCGCCGTTCCACTCGAGCTCGGCGCTGTGCGGCACCTGTCACAACCTGAGAAACCCCGTCTACACGCGCAACGACATGACCGGCGAGTACGAGCTCAACGCCGACGACACGCCGGCCGATCCGACCAAGGGCTTCCCCGAGCAGTCGACCTACGACGAGTGGGTGGCGAGCGAGTACGCGACCAGCGGCGTCTACGCGCCGCAGTTCGGCGGCAACAAGGCGGTGGTCTCGACCTGCCAGGATTGCCACATGCCGGACGTCACCGGAAAGGACGCTGCACTCGGCCTCACCCGCAACGACGTACCGCACCACACCTTCGCCGGCGCCAACACCTTCATCCCCAAGGTGCTGCCCTTCCATCCGGCGTTCGGCCCGGAGGTCGACGCGGACGCGCTCGCCGAAGGCATCGAGCACTCGACCGCGATGCTGCGCAAGGCGGCGACGCTCGAGGCATCGATCGCGGGCGGCAACCTGACCGTGCGCGTGACCAACGAGACCGGCCACAAGCTGCCCACCGGCTACCCGGAAGGACGCCGCATGTGGCTGCACGTGCGCGCCTTCGACGCCAAGCGCAGCCTGCTGCTCGAGTCGGGACGCTACGTGTTCGCGACCGCCGAGCTGACCGGACACGGCGCGCTGCCGCCCGACCCGGACCACGATCCGAATCTGCGCGTCTGGGAAGCCGAGCAGGGCATCAGCCCGGCGGTGGCCGCGGTGGTCGGCAAGCCGGCCGGCCGAAGCTTCCACCTGTCGCTGAACAACGTCCGCCTGAAGGACAACCGCATCCCACCGCGCGGCTTCCTCAACGCCGCGTTCGAGGCGTTCGACGGCCATCCGGTCGGCGCGGCCTACGCCGACGGCCAGCACTGGGACGACGTCGTCTACGCGGTCGGGTCCAGTGCGGTGCGCGCCGAGGTCACGCTCTACTATCAGACCACCTCGCGCGCCTACGTCGAGTTCCTGCGCGACGAGAACACCACCACCGCCGCCGGCAACCTGATGTTCGACCTGTGGGACGACCACGGCCAGGCAGAGCCGGTCGCGATGGCCCAGACCTTCGTCGAGACCAACGACAAGATCGTGCTCGCCTGCCAGAAGAACGTGTCCCGGCTGCAGTCGCGCTATCGCAAGGACCAGTACAAGGAGTGGTCGCGCTGCTACCAGCGTCGCGCGCAGGGCCTGTCCTGCGACACCGTGACGCGCGAGCAGCGCATCGCCGCGGCGGCCGCGAAGCTGCGCGACCGTCTCGGCGGCCCGCGTGACGCCGCCTGCTCGGGCAAGAGCTTGACGCCGGCGAGCATCGGGCATCCTTCGGTGTGCGCGGCGCCGTGCTCGCAGATCGTGCTGTTCGACATGACCGATCTGGCGAGCTGCGCGCTCTGCCAGGCCGACGCGCTGAACTCCGAGGCGCTCAACTCGGCGTACGGCGCGCGGCCGCCGCTCCTGCCGTCGGTCGTGCCCGCGGCGGCGCTGTCGTGCCAGACGTCGCTGGACGACGCTGCGAGCCGCTACGCCGAGGGCCTGAGCCAGGCACTCACCGGCTGCGAGCTCGACAACGCCATCGGGCGCAATGCCCCGCCGCTCGACTGCAGCACCAACCCCGGCGCCAAGTTCGCGAGTGCCAAGGCGCGCGGCGACAGCCGCGTGGCGCGCTGCGACGCGTTCAGCGGCCTCTCCGGCTGCGCGACATCCGGCAACACGGCCGCGGTCCAGGCGTGCATGGCGAACACCGCCGACGTCGCCGTCCGCCCGTTCGTGGAGGTAGCCTACCCATGAAGACCGCACGCGCATCGAGATTCCTGCGGTCCGCCGCGCTGGTCCTCGGGCTGCTCGTCCTGCTGCCCGGATCCGTCCTGGCGCGGCCGAACTACTTCGAGGCGTTCACCGCGTACTACGGCTTCACCCCGGGCGACGACCTGTACGCCTGCGGCGTCTGTCACCTGCGCTGGCAGGGCACCGGCGCGCGCAACCCGTACGGCACCGCGGTCGAGCAGCAGCTCTACATCGGGGCCAAGCCGATCATCGACGCGATCCGCGACATCGAGAACGAGGATACCGACCTCGACGGCTTCACCAACGTCGAGGAGCTGCTGACCCACGGCACCCTGCCCGGCTTCTCGTGCGACAACTACACGATCGCGCTGAACACGCCGCCGAACTTCCAGTCGCTGATCACGCCGCTGGTGCCGACGTGTCTCGAGGCGATGGACCTGCGCGTGACCCCGATCGAGGTGACGGTGCTCACCAAGGTCGGCACCGCCGACAGCTTCGCGATCGAGCTGATCAACAACGGCACCGACTTCCCGATCACGGTGAGCAGCTATGCCATCGTGCCGGGATCGACCGCCGGGCTGTCGGTCAGCGGTCCGCCGCTGCCGCTGGTGATCCCGGTGGGCGGCACCGCGACGGTGACGCTCGAATTCTCGCCCGTGGTGACCAACCTCGTCAGCGGAACGCTGCGCATCTCGTCCGACGATCCCGACGAGCCGCAGATCGACCTCCCGATCGGCGGCATCAGCTTCATTCCGAACGTGGCGCCGGCCGACAAGCGCGCGGCCTGTCAGAAGACCGTCGAGCGCCGCTACGAGAGCCTGAGCCGCACGCACCTGAAGGAGTGGGGCTCGTGCTTCGTCGCCGAGCTGCGCGGTGCTGCATGCGACACCGGACGCCGCGACCTCAGGATCGCCCAGGCCGAGGCCCGGCTGCGCGCCTCGCTCGGCGGCAGCGCGGACACCTCGTGTGCCGGCGCCGGGCTCACCCCGACCCTGCTCGGGCTGCCCGACCAGTGCGGCGGCGGCTGCGGCTCGATCACCGTCAGCAACCTCGGCAAGTGGGCTGACTGCCTGGTCTGCCGCCAGCAGGAGGCGACCTCGGCGATGCTCGACGCCACGACGGGAACGGCGCTGCCCGATCTGCCGGCCGACGTCCTCGGCTCGGTGCAGCAGGGCTGCTCGCGAGCGGTCGTGCGGGGCATGCAGCGCGCGATCGGCTCGCTGCAGAAGAAGCTCGGCGCCTGCGATCTCGCCAACGTGACGGCGGCCGTGCCGGTCGACTGCGCCGTGCAGCACGCGGCGGACATCGCGCGGCTCACCGCCAGGGTCGGCCAGGCAATCGACCGCTGCCGCGACACCAGCGGCATGGCGGGCTGCCGCTTCGAGCCGGGCGCGGATCCGGCCTGTCTCGCCACCTCGGCCACCGCGATCGCGAGCGACCTGGTCGAGGCCGTATTCGAGACCGAGTAGTCCCGATCGACGGCCGGATTGCCGGCACCATGCCGTGCGGGATCCCGAACGCCCACCGGGCTAGTGCTGCGCCGCCGTGGTGTCAATCAGGCCGGCGGCACCTCGGTGAGCCCGGCCTCGCGCGCCACGCGGTCGCGCGTCGTGACCGCTGCGAAGAGCACCGCCGACGCCATCTGGATCCACATCAGCGACAGGATCACGCCGACCCCGAGCAGCAGCAGGCCGGCCAGCACGATCGGGATGGCGAGCAGCCAGAGCGCGAAGATCGTCATCCCGTAGCCCCGCGTGCGCTCCCAGCTCGCGCGGATCGCCGCCACCGCGTCGAGCCGCTCGTCGATGACCAGGTACGGCACCCAGGCGAGGCGCACCGCGGCGATGATCCCCGGCACCACCAGCAGCGCGGTCCCGATCCCGATCAGCGCGCTCATCAGCAGGCTCGCCAGCACCGCCTGCCAGTAGTCGCCACGGAATGCCGCGAAGAGATCGCCGACCTCCGGCCGCCCGCCGCGCGCGGTGCGCAGGAAGGCGTACATGCCGCCGAAGCCGACCGGGCCGAGCACCAGCACGTGGTAGGCGATGCCGAGCAGGTCGTCACCGAACCAGCCCGACGGCGCGCTGAGCAACAGCCAGACGATGCCGAGCAGCAGCAGCTCGAGGAAGCAGCGCTTGATCTCGGGCCAGGCGAAGCCGTACGCCTCGGTCGCGCTCGGTCCAGTCACATCCGACATCACTCACCTCCTCCGTCGCGCGCGGACACGCTGCGCGTGACCGCGACCTCGACCGTCGTGGCGCCCTCGGCGATCTCGAACCGGGCGAACGGAACGTCGCTGCGGCTGGCGCCGTCCGGTGACGTCCAGAACATCTCGCTGGCGATCAGATAGCCGCCCGGCGGAAGATCGCGCAGCGTGAAGTTGCCCTGCGCGTCGGTGTTGCCATGCTTGACGGCAGCGGCGCGCACGGCGGGCGGCAGCTCGTTGTCCGCGACGACGAAGCTCTCGAAGCGCAGCACCGCGTAGCTCGTGGCCGGAGCCAGCAGCACGCGGCTACCGGCACGTGCCGCGACCTCGCCCGCCGGCCCACGGATCGAGACGTGCCCGGTCACGACCCCGGCGCCGCGCTTGCGATACGGCGCCATCTCCTCCTGGAGCTGGCGCAACGCCTCGCCGTCGGGAGCCTGGTCCGAGATTCCGTGCCGTGTCGTCACCGGCGGCGTGCACGCGGCGGCGAGCAGGGCGGCCGCGAGCAGGGCGAAAGGTGCACGGGCACCCGGCACTAGAGCCCGACCACGACCTTCGGCGGATACTTCTTGAAGCTCATCAGGTGGTTCTTGACGCCCGACTGGAAGGCCTCGAGGTAGGCGAGCTTGCGGATCAGGTAGCTGCGCGTCTCCTTCGGATCGAGGTAGAGGTTGTAGAGCCGCCCGTACGGGTACTTCTGCATCACCCCGTCGGCGGGCGCTGCAGGCCGTGCCGCATCGGCAGGCGTCCGGTGAGCAGCGACGCGCGCGACGGCGTGCACGACGGTTCGGAGTAGCAGGACGTAAACCGCAGGCCGCCGGCCGCCGGCCGCGAGACGATCGATGTGCGGCGTCGGCGCGCCGACCGCGACACCGCCGCCGTAGCAGCCGAAGTCGCCCCAGCCGACGTCGTCCATCAGAACGACCAGAACGTTCGGCCGGCGCCCGCCGTGGCGCGCGCTGTAGTCCGCAATGCGTCGCTGCGCCGCTGCCTCCTGCTCGGGGTGGCGGAAGAAGGGCTCGCGATTCTCGGAAAGGGTGACGGTCGGTGCCGCGATCGGATCATGAGCCATACAACTCCCCCTTATGACGTGGGCCAGCGAGTGTCGGCTCGGCGCGCCGGGGAGTCAAGCGCGCGCGCCCGCGCGCGGCACCCGATAAGGGCGCGTACTCGCGCTGTTCACGACGACTGATACAAGGTCGTCGCTACCAAAATACGAAGCGCAGCCGCCTGCCGCCCTTCTGGGCAGCGCCTGCCCGTCGCGTGCGCGCCGCATGCGCGCGCATCGGCCACCCGACCCCGTGTTGGCGTGGCATTCACGATGGCACCGGCCATGCTGCCCGCACATGGAGGACCCTACCCCACCGCAAGGAGAGGCATCTCGCCATGAAGAAGCCTACCCCCACCCTCACGGCGACCTGCGCCGCGGTCGCCGTTATCCTCGGACTGATGGTCGCCTCGGCCGGCGCTCAGGACATCCCGAATCTCGAAACGCTCGACGCGCAGACGGCCATCGCGCTGATGGAGCAAGGCAAAAGGGCATGTACACCTCGAACGGCGACTTCTCGCTGCGCGAGTCGTTCCCGGAAGATGACTCCGGCCTGGTGAAGAAGCTCCGCGCGAGCGGCGTCGTGATCCTCGGCAAGACGAACGTCACCGAGTTCAACGGGTTGTTCGACTCGAATCTGCCCGAGGGCTACTCGTCGCTCGGCGGCCAGGTGCTCCTGCCGTCGGACACGGACAAGACGCCAGCGGGCGTGGTCGGCCTCAAGCCGACCGTCGGCCTCGTCAGCCGCACCGGTGTTCTGCCGGTCGCGAAGACCCAGGACTCGCCGGGGCCGATCACACGGACGGTCTACGACGCGGCCCTGGCACTCGGGATCGCCGACCGCGCCGGCTACCCGGTGCTGACGGTCCCGGCCGGCTACGGCACGGGCAACGCGGGCCGCAACCCCATCGGGGTCACGTTCGTCGGTGCTGGAGGGACCTCGGCAACGAGGTCCCTCTTTTTTTCATGCGGGATCGAACACCACCGGCAGCCGGTCGGGCGAGCGGAACGCCAGCCCGACGATCCGACAGTCCGCATCCGGCGCGAAGCGCAGGTTCGGCAGCCGCTCGAGAAGGATGCGCGCCGCGGCGCGCGCTTCCAGGCGCGCCAGGTTCGAGCCCAGGCAGAAGTGCTCTCCGAAGCCGAACGAGACGTGGTCCGACACGTTCGTGCGGTGGATGTCGAAGCGGTCGGGATCGTCGAAGCGCGTCTCGTCGCGGTTCGCCGAGCCGACGGCCAGCATCAGCAGCTCGCCCTCGGGCAGTAGCGTGCCGGCGACCTCGACCGCGCGCGTGGTCTCGCGCGAAACGTACTGCACCGCCGCCTCCCAGCGCAGCGTCTCCTCGATCGCCAGATCGAGCGCCGCGCGATCGGCGTGCACCTCGGCCAGCACGTCGTCGTGTGTGAGCAGGACGAACAGCAGGCTCCCGGTGAGGCGATAGGTGGTCTCCGCCCCGGCCGGCAACAGCAGGCGGAGGAAGCTCAAGACCTCCTCCTCGGTCAGCCGCTCGCCCTCGATCTCGGCGTGCAGCAGCGTGCTCACCAGGTCGTCCTTGGGCTCGCGACGGCGCTCCTCGAGGATCGGACGGAGGTAGTCGACGATCTTCTGCGCGGCGTCGAAGCCGCGCTGCGGATCGACCGCGATCGACAGCAGATCCAGCGCCCAGTGGTGGAACTGCTCGAAGTCGGAGATCGGCAGGCCCATCACGTGCGCCATGACGCGCAGCGGATAGGTGAAGGTGAACTGCGAGACCAGGTCGGCGTGCCCGTCGCGCGCGAAGCCGTCGATCAGCTGGTGGATGGTCTGCTCGACAACGCGCTCCAGGCCCTCGCGCAGCGCGCGCGGTGAGAAGGCCGGGGTCACCAGGCGGCGCTGCCGCAGGTGCTCCTGGCCCTCCATCTCGAGAATGGTCCTGCCCATGACCAGGCCGATGCCGCGCGCGTTGCCGCGCGAGGAGAACGTGGCCCCGTCTTTCAGCGCCGTACACACGTCGCCGTAGCGCGTGATCAAGGTCGTGCGTCCGAGCGGACCGCTGAGCGCGATCACCGGGCACTCGTGGCGCAGCCGGCGGTAGACCGGGTACGGATCCGGAACTGGGCTCATGATGGTGCCGCCGAACAGCCGGGTGGAGGTATCGGTTTCGGTTTCGTCGAGAGCTTCCATGGCAGGCACCCCTTTGGAGGAGGTCAGGCTTAGTTTGAGCGGCCGATTCAATCAAGTGATTGTTTTTGGCCATCCCGACAAATCGCGCACTCCTGCGCGACCTCGATCTCACACCTGCAAGCCTCGTTGAACCATTTTGCTACACACGTGCCAACCTGACGGCCTGGCGACGAACGTCGCGCCGGTGGGTCAGCCCGCTCCCGGAACGAGGACACCATGCTGCTCGCGCTGAGCTACAACGTCGCCGGCCTGAAAGAGGGGATCCCGGGATCGCACCCGTTCAAGTCGATCCCCGCGACGCAGCCGGTGGGCTCCGATCCGCTGCGGCCGACTGCCTCCCCGTCAAGGGCTTCAGCATCGCGCGCACCACGTTCGCGCCCGGCATCGAGGTCGACGTCTACAACCTGCACATGGAGGCAGGCGGTGATCCCGAGGACGACGCGCTGCGCGACGCCATCAACACGTATTCCGCGGGGCGCGCCGTCATCGTCGGCGGCGACTTCAACCTGCACACCGACAGCGAGCCCGACAAGACGCAGTACGAGCGCCTGCTGAGCGCAGCCGGCCTGCAGGACGGCTGAGCGACCACGACGTGCTCGCGGTGCGCTTCGCGTGGACGGCCACGGCGCCGTAGCTCTCACGCGGCCGAGTCGTCCTCCGGCGTCGGTGGGAAGCGCTGCTGCAGGACGTCGGCGAGCACGCGGCAGACGTCGCTGGTGGTGAGGATGCCGGCGAGCTTGGCGTGCTTCACCACCAGGGCCGCACCGCGGTGCGATTCCGCCAGCGCGACCAGCACCTCGTCGAGCGGCGTGTCGATGTCGACCACGTAGACGTCGCGCACGCAGGCGTCGCGCACCGAGCCCAGGTCGCGGCTCTGGCCGCGGTGCGCGACCTCGAGCAGGCGCACGTCGCGCGCGCTCAGCACGCCGACCAGCGCCCCGTCCTCGGTCACCGGCAGGTGATGAATCTGGTTGTCCCGCATCATCTCCTGTGCCGAAGCGACGCTGGCGTCGATCTCGACGAAGAACGGGAACGCCGTCATCGCCACCTTGATCGTCGGCATGTGGTGCAGATTCTCGAGCTCGACCGCCATCGATTCCTCCCCCCGCAACGGGACCCTCGCCTTGCATGAGGAATCGGTTGCCCGAGGCGAAGTCAATCCGACCGAGCGCGGGCGCGGGTCCGATCCTCGACGAGCGCATGCCGGCGTCGCTAGTGTGCGCGCCATGCACCCCCGTGAGCTCGGCGCCGCCATCGCCGCGTGGACCCGCGATCAGCTCGAGCAGCTGGTCGAGCGGCACCTGCCGGCCTTTCGCGTGCCCGGCACCTTCGCCGGCCACGCGGTCGGAACCGACGTCCGTGCCGACCTGGCCTACACCCTCGGGCTGCTCGACGCGTGCGATGCGGGCGTCGTCTGCGACACGCCCGCCATGACCGCGATCGCGCGCGTGCTGCGCCCGATCGACGGCGGCGCGACGCACACCTTCGCCTCCTACCGCGTGGCGGAGACGCTGGCGCGGCACGGCGCGTTCGCCGGCAATCCGGTCGTCACCGGCTTCTCCGCGCGCGAGCGCGACAACCTCGCTGCCGCGTGCGACTCGACCGCGTGGTGCGCGCTGCTCGACCAGGGCCAGCTGCCGGCGAACTACGCGGCCGTGCTGGCGCGCTGCGAGGTGGCGCGCGCGGCACTCGGCCTGGAGATCGATCGCGCGGCGCTCGACGGGCTGGTCGAGCGCGTGCTGCGCCTGGTGACCCGCTCGGAGCACGGCTGGCACGACGACTCGGTACGCGGTGCCGGACGCTACGACATCTACACCGCCGACCTGTACCTCTTCCTCGAGCCGCTGCTCGCGGCGCGCGGCATCGGCGAGCGTCTCGAAGCCCCGTGGCAGCGCGGAGTGGCGTCGGTGCTCGACCTGGTCGCCAGCAGCGGCGCGCGCAACGGCGCTGCCTTCGCCTGGGGACGCTCGACCGGCGCGCTCGCGGTATGCTTGACGATCGAGCTCGGCGCGCTCGCCGTCGCGCGCCGGCTGTGCACGAGCCAGGCATTCTGGCTCGGACGCACCGAGCACGCCTTCGCACGCTTCGCCGACTGGATGAAGGACGGCTTGATCAGCGCGCACCAGAACCGCTCGCCGTACTCCTACCGTGGCCCGCAGCGCCGCCTGCAGATGACGCTCGACGCGCTCGGCAAGCTCGCCTGGGCGGCGCGCGCGCTGTCCGGGGCGCCGGCGGCGTTGGACCTCGAGCCGAGCCCGACAGCGGAACTCTTTCCCGAGCACGACCGGCTGATCGAGTTCGCGCCGGAGCCGCGCGCGGCGCTGTGGACGCACCGCTCGCGCGGTCTCGCCTTCGTCATGCCATTCGTCGGCGCGACGCTCAACGACTACCTGCCCGCCGCGCAGAACCCCGGGCTGCTCGAGGTGCCGGTCGAGATCGAGCTGCCGGTCGGCGTGCCGTTCGCGGTGTGCGGCGGCAAGACGTTCGCGCCGGGCGGGGCGCCGTCGCTGCTCGAGCACGGGCCGGGCACCCTGCGCGCGCACTGGCAGCGCTGGCCGCGGCTCGGCGAGTGGGAGTGCACGGCGAAGACGCCGGCGCTCGAGGGCTCGCGCACGGTCGAGCTCGAGGTGCGCGGCGCGACCCTGCACGCGCGCGAGCGCCTGCACTTCGCCGAGCTGCCCGACGCGCTGTCGCTGCAGATCGCGGAGCCCGCCGGACGCCGGCTGCGGGTGGCGTTCTCGTCGTCGTCGCCGCACGCGACGACGACCATCGAGACCGGCGGCGTCAAGGAGTACCGCAGCTTCTGGAGCGAGCTCGCGCGCGTGCACCAGGTCGACCTCGAGCCCGCGACCGAGGTCGAGCTCGCGTGGAGCGTGGCGCCGGTGCTGCGCGTCGCGAGCTCGGCGAGCGCGCACCACTACAACCGCTGCCTGTACGACCCGCTGCGCGGCCTGGTCGAGGAGCGCCAGTTTCCCGTCGCGGCGTTCACCGATCCCGAGCGCGGCCGCGCGGTCGCGCGTGCGAGCGACGTCTTCCACATGCACTGGCCGGAGTGGACGAGCCACGACCCGGCAGTGCACCGCGCGCTGCTCGCCCTGCTGCGCGACGAGCAGGTGCGCATCGTGTGGACGCAGCACAACCTGCTGCCGCACAGCCGCGACGCGGCACTGCCCGAGCTGTACGCGCTCTGGGCTGCGGCCGCCGACGGCGTGATCCACCACAGCCGGAGCGGTGCGGCGCGCGTCCGCGAGCGCTACCGGTTCCGCGACGACGCCCTGCACACGGTGATCCCGCACCCGCACTTCGGCCACCTGATGACGCCGCCCGACGCCGCCGACCGCGCCCTGGTCGAACGCGAGCTCAGGCTGCGGCCGTGCGCGCTGCGGCTCGGGGTGATCGGCGCGCCGCGGCCCGAGAAAAACGTGCAGCTCGTGCTCGATGCCTTCGCCGCGAGTCCACGCCACGACCTCGGGCTCCTCGTGCTGTCACTGGCGGGCGGCGAGCGGCTGCCTGACGATCCGCGGATCACCGCGCTGCCCTACGAAATGGTCGCGCGCGAGGTCTATGACCGCCGCCTGCGCGCGATCGACGTGCTGGTCTTCCCGATCCAGCCGGGTGATCTGCTGACCAGCGGTGTTGTCGGCGACGCGATCGGCGCCGGCTTGCCGGCACTGGTCTCGGACTGGCCGTTCCTGCACGAGACGCTCGGCGACGCGGGGATCCGCTACGGCGCCACGCGCGACGATCTCACGCGCTGCCTCGACACACTCTCGCGCGAGACCCTGCAGGCCGCCGCGGCAGCCGCGGTGGCACTCCGTGCCACGTCCTCGCGCGAGCACGCGGCGAGGCTGACGCTCGACTTCCTCGACCGCGTCGGCTCGGCGAAGATCTGATCCGGCTTGCCGGCGATCGGTCGCCCGGCCTAAACATGCCCCGATGAAGGAGGAGCGGCATGGCAACGATCCATCGTGACGGCGACGCCGATCTCGGCACCCTGTCCGACGCCCGCGTGGCCGTCGTCGGATACGGCAACCAGGGGCGCTCGTGGGCGCTCAACCTGCGCGACTCGGGCATCGACGTGCAGGTCTGCGCCCGCGCCGACGCCTCGCGCGAGCAGGCGCGCGGCGACGGCTTCGACGTCGGCGCGGTCGAAGCAGCGAGCAACGCGGACGTGCTCTGCATCCTGGTCCCGGACGACGTGATCCCGTCGCTGCCGCTGCAGCCCTCGGACAAGGCGCTCACCGTACTCGCGAGCGGCTACACCTACGCCTTCGACCGCTTCGCGCCGCCGGGCGACCTCGGCATGGTCGCACCACGCATGCTCGGTCCGGAGGTCCGCCGGTGCTTCGAGGAGGGCGTCGGCTTCATCACGGCGGTCGGCGTGCACCGCGACGTCACCGGAACGGCGCAGGCGCGCACGCTGGCGATCGCGAAGGCGATCGGCGGGCTCCGCCAGGGCGCGATCGAGATGAGCGCGCGCCAGGAGGCGATCCTCGACCTCGCCGTCGAGCAGGTGCTGTCGCCGGCGCTGGCGCACGTCAGCACGTCGTTCGTCACCGCGATGCTGGAGCAGGACGTGCCGCTCGAGGCGATCATGACCGAGCTCGTGCTGTCCGGCGAGGTCGAGCGTACCTACCGCCTGCTGCGCGAGCAGGGCTTCGCACGCCAGATGGAGTACCACTCGCCGACCAGCCAGTACGGCCAGCTGTCGCGGCGCAGCGCGTACGAGCACCTCGACGTACTCGCACGCATGCGCCAGCTCACCGACGACATCGCCTCGGGACGCTTCGCCGACGAGTGGGATCGCGAGCGCGACGCCGGCCACCAGACGCTGGGCGAGCTCAAGGAGCAGTTCTGCGGCGCGCTGGTGCGCGAGTTCGAGGACGGGATCCGCCGCCGCCTCGGCCCCGAGCCCGCGCCGAGCTGACCGCGACGCGAGGCTAGGGACAGTCGACGCGATCGACGGTGTAGGGCTCCGGCGCCAGCACGCGCGTGAGCCCGAAGCGCTCCGCGAGAACCGCCTTCAAGCGCGGCATGAAGTCGACGTACAGCTCGAGCTGATCGGAGAGGTAGACGGGACGCCCCTCGCGGCACAGCACCTCGATCGCCGCGATGGCGGCCTCCGGAGCGAACGGTCGGGTGAGCGGTGCGCGGATCCAGCCGCGATCAGTGTCGTCGTGTGCGATCGGCGTCAGGTACTCGCGGCGGATGCCGTCGAGGTGCGCGTCGAGCTGCAGCGGCACCCAGACGCGGTCCGCGCCGTCGCGCAGCAGGCGCGCGAAGAAGAAGGGATTGGTGCGCGCGAGAACCGCCGCGTTCGGCTCGGCGATGGCGGCGATCCTGGCTCGGCTGCGGTGGTGCGCGCGGTGGTTCGCGCCGTGTTGCTGCTGCGGTGGAGGGGGGCAGGGAGCTGCACGAGGCCGTCGTGCTGCATGCGTAGGAGGGCGACCCGGCAACTCATCTCCTTGAGCCCGCCGTCGGGCTTGCGCCAGCCGAGTTCCTCGCACACTCGCCGCGAGATGGCTCGACGGGTCGCGCCCGGCGCGGCCGCGTGGACACGGATGCGCGCGAGCTCGTCATCCCCGAAGTCCCGTCCGCAGTACCTCATCGGCACGCCGCGCCGTCGCCAGCGGTCACGACGTGTCCGGCACCTTCGCACGCAAGCGCGCGAGCACCGTCTGCGCCGACTCGCCCAGGAGCGCGCGCTCGCGCACCGGGATGCCGAGCAGCAGGAAGACCTCGTGGTTCCTGAAAATCCCGCAGCGCACACCGCAGAAAGACGATCACCTTGTCGCGGCTGCGCGCCTCGAGCTGGCGCCGGAAGCGGCCGATGCCGGTTTCCTCGCCGCGCTGCTCGGCCGCCTCGGCCGCCTGCTGGTGGAGCCGCAAGGCCGTCACCAGCGCCATGCACGTGAACACGAAGTAGGCGTGGACCCGGACGCCGGCCTCGCTGCGCTTGGGGTGCCGTTCGAGCCACCAGCTCTCCTTCGCCTCGCGGTTGCAGGTGTTCTCGATCAGACTGCGGTCGTCGTACGCGTCGAACCCGGCGAAGGCGTCGGGCGACGGGTCGGTGTCCAGGATGACGACCTCCTTGTCCACGTCCTGCGGCGCGCCATCCCAGCGCAGCACCACCGTGGCGTTGACCAGACCAGCTTCGGCTTGAAGCTCTTCGCGTTGGCCGCCGAGCCCGAGCCCTCTTTCGTCCACCAGTCGCAGGGCAGGTCCCGAATGCGCACCACCGTGGTCGTGCGCTCCTCCACCCAGGCCTTCTTCCCGGCGCGCCGCGCCACGCGTTCGACGCGCTCCTGGTAGGTGGCGCCGTCGAGCGCCTTGCCCTGCGCGGCCAGCGCCGCCACGCGCCGGGCGATCGCACGGGCATCCGTCGTGATCGTCAGGTTGGCCTTGGCCGGAATGTAGACGATGGCCTCGTCCCCGATCCGCGAAAGCAGCTTGCCGTCCAGAAAGCCCCGGTCAAGCGCCACCGACCGGAGCGTCGCGTAGCCCGCGACGTTCGCCTTCGCCTGGGCCAGCACCTCGTAGGCGTGCGCGTTGTCCGCCACGTTGATCCCGTCGATCTTCATCGCCAGCGGGATCTGCGACACCGGCTCCAAGACCAGCCAGGACCAGCCAGATCTTCCAGCCGAAGACCGTCACCTTGATCTTCTTGGCGTGCTTGTTGGCACGCACGTCCGGTCGCTTTTCCCGGGTGACGCTCGGCACCGCGCCGCCGGTGTCGGTCTTGTAGGTCGGTGTCGCCTCGTCGTCGGTCGCGTCGAGCGACACCTCGATGCGCTTGGCGAACAGACCCTGCTCGGCCAGGCAGCGGATCGCCCCGTTGAACAGGGCCGCGAGCTTCTCCGGGCCCACCTTCACGATGTTGTCCGCGATCGTCTCGTACGACAAGCGCGCCCCGGATCTCGACGGGCCGCGTGCGCCGGCTCGTACCCCGGTCGTTGCTTCCCTGTCGGACCTGCGCCGCGTTGAAGCCGACCAGCGTCATCAGCGCGTCGTCGGTCAGCAGCACGTCCTGCGTTGCAAGCATGCTCTGGACTCCGCCCACACAGCGCATGATCGTGACCAGCACGAACTGGACGAACGGGTACAACGGCCCCACCCGATCCCGCGGATCCAACCCCTCCACCAGCGGCCACGCCCCGATCTCCCGGATGTAGTGGAACAGCTCGTCAAAGAAGCTCGCCGTGTTGAGCGGATAAACGCGGTCCATCGCCCGCACCGCGTGCAGCTCCTCGGCCACCCGCGCGTCGTCCCGCGTCGCCGTCTGCCATCCCGACAGCTCCGCCAAGCGCGTCCGCAAGTCCTCCGGGCCGGCTACTCTTCGAGCCACGCCACGACCCTACAGGTCGCTCGTCCTTGTGTTCAGCCTCTTCCGTCTCGCCTACCTGGCCGGACTCGCACACCTACTCCGAATCTCAGTACCGCTCGATTTCATTTGACCTCGGATCTTGGTCATGAAAGCGTGCCCATCGTTGCCCGTCCATTAGCCACGGACTCCAGTTCACCGTGTGGAGGTCGCGATGCGAATCGCGCGAGGGAAGCGTCACACGCCAAAGCAACCGACGGCAAGGAACCGGCTGCCGTACGGTCGCTGGGGTAGACGTTGCGCCGGACACGACCGTCGCTTGCCATCGGTTGTGCGGATGTCCCGCCTCGAACCGCTTCCCTTCGTCGTGAGTCTGCTCGCAGTCGCCGTCTTCGTTGTCGCCGCCAGGCCCGTACGAGCCGAGACAATCTTCGCCGTAGGAACGACGTGGGGCGCCGAAAAGATAGGTGGGGGACGCGAGGCTTCGCATGTCGTGGCGCGAAGCACCGGTGATGGCTGGCGGCCCTCCAATTGCCCGGAGAGCCTGTCCTCCACAGCGTGGAACGGGGTTGCATTCTTTGACGAAGCACGTGTTTGGGTTTTCGGAGTGTCATTGTCCGACGATCGAGCAAGACTCGCGCGATCTGACGACATGGGCAACACGTGGTCGGATATCTCGAGCGGGCTCCCGTCAGAGTTTGGGCCGGGGTTCCTGATCGCGGACATGAAATTTGTTTCATCGGACCGAGGTTGGCTTGTCGTAAGCACGAGAGCCGACGTCGGGCCGTTTTTAGCCGAGACGACCGATGGTGGCTCGACGTGGAGCACGATAAGTGCTCGTAGTCAGTCACCGTGGGGGAAGTTCTGGCTTGCCGTGAGGGACGGCGAAGCACAACTGCTGCGGCATGACGTTCTCGGTGCGAGCACCGAAACGTTGGCTACGATCACACAGCAAGACCTCGCTGGAAACGAGCTTCCTCTTGCAAACGCATCCAGCACTGGCGGAGCGTTTTTGCCGCCTGTCTCCGACGATCCCGCCGAGATAGGCCCCGGGAACGGCTATTTTATGCCGAGGGCGGCCGACGTCATCGATTCGCGAGTGTGGATCGCAGGCGATGCTTCGACTGAGCTGATGGTTACCCACAAGTCGGCGCTGGACACAGCGACTTAGCTCGGGTCCATCGCTACGGCCCATGAGCGAACTTCGTAACGATCTTGACGGTCT